>OJNP01000018.1_pt1 | contig 129944 bp, 113 predicted proteins | sample 1597921 | NCBI WGS metagenome assembly OJNP01 (sample SAMN01915213, study PRJEB22387) | human gut metagenome | isolation source: stool | host: Homo sapiens | place: USA | reverse complement strand
TATTTTTGCCAAATCCGCTACGCCTTTGCAAGCTGAATGGCGGGAGCAGAAGGTGCGAATCCTTTCGCACCTTACGCGCTCGGCGCCCTGAAGGCGCCGCAGAGTGCGGCAATGCAAGCGGTCAGACGGACGTTAGCGCTTCGCGAATGCGTGAGGTGCGAAAGGATTCGCACCTCCTATGTTGCATTTTTTTTGACTTTGCAATTGATTGAGGGTCAGCTGGGTGCAAAACAAAACGCGGGTTGCGGATTTTTTGGACAGGCAGCCGCCTGAATCGGTTGTAACTTTGCATTCCCCGTCGCGACGCCAAAGATGCACCGTTTAAAATTATTTACTGCAATCCGGATGGATGGCGGCTTTTTAGAGTGGTGCAGATTTTAGGAGCGGCGGGGCGAAGGCGAAGGGAGTTGACTAAGGTCAATGACCGAGCCTGAGTTTACCCGTCGCGACGCCAAAGATGCGCCGCTATATAAAGACGCCAAATTACGAGAACGAAAATGATACTACCTTCACCCCTCTTCAAAATGGGACCGGATCTGCTGCCGGTCGACTACAATGTGCCGCCCGCGCTGAAGCCCGAGCCCGGAGGCCGACGCTGGCCGGTGGCTGTACCGGCTCCGCGGCGCCGTGCTGAGGCCGATGCGGAGCTCGCGCGTCGCGCCAGGACCACGCTCAACCGCCTGCCGTGGTCGGCCGAAATCGAGGCGGAGGATGCCCGGCGACAGCGTGCCGTCGAGGCGCGCTGCGCGCTGTTCGATCCCTTTATAGGGCGCTTCCCCGAGGGTGCGCCCGAGCGGCGCGTGGACGTCGACGCCGGATTCGTGCGCTCTCGCTGTCCGAAGCTCGGCTATGCCGACACGCTGGAGCAGGCGCTCGACGGCGTAGCGTCGTGCCCCGTCGCCATACCCGAGTCGATGGCCAACGACCCGGCGCTGGGACGTGTGGGGTCGCGCAGAGAGTGGCAGCTGCTGCGCTTCCGCCATGATTTCGCCTACTGGGCGGCAACGTGTGTCAGCATCAAGGACAAATGCCGGGGGCGCCGCGTGCGCTTCGTGCTCAACTATGCCCAGCGGAGGCTGCTGGCCGCTTTCGAGCGTCAGCGTCTGGCCGGCCGCCCCATCCGCACGATTCTGCTGAAGGCGCGCCAGTGGGGCGGCTCGACGATGACACAGATGTATATGATGTGGATCCAGAGCGTGCTTACCACCGACTGGAATTCGCTCATCTGCACGCAGGTGAGCCATATATCGGCAGGCATACGCGGCATGCTCTCGCAGACGCTCGCCGAGTATCCTCAGGAGCTATGGCTGGACGAATGCGGCGACGATGATGAGGAGGATGCCGGCGGCGCGGAAGTCCCGTCGCGCTCGAAAAGCCGCAAAAAGAAGAAACGGAAGCTTTGCCTTGCCCCTTACGAGGGGCAGCGCGAGGTGCGCACCATCCCCGGGCGCCGCTGCAACGTCACGACCGCCTCGGCGCGCAATCAGGACGCCGTGCGCGGCGCCGACTACGCCATGGCTCACCTCTCGGAGGTGGCCTTCTGGGACGATACCCCCACGGCTTCGCCCGACGATGCCGTGCGCGCCATTGCCGGTGCCATCGCCATGGCGCCGCTCACGATGGTGGTCGTCGAGTCGACGGCCAATGGCATGGGCAACTACTTTCAGCGCGAATGGGACCGCGCCGAACGCGGCGACAGCGACAAGACACCCCTGTTCGTGCCCTGGCACGAAATCGACATCTATTCGGCCGAGCCCGACGACCGCCGGGCGCTCTGGGAGTCGCTCTCAACCTACGAACTGGAGCTCTGGCAGATCCACGGCTGCTCGCTGGCGCAGATACAGTGGTACCGCTCGAAGCGCCGCGAGATGGAGTCGGACGACAAGATGTTCGCCGAATATCCCACCACCGCTTCGGAGGCATTCATCAACACCGGGAGCGCCGTGTTCGCTCCGGCCCACGTGGAGGCCCTGCGCATGGACTGCTGCGAGCCTGCGGCGCGCGGCGAGATCGTGTCGGCCTGCGGCAGCCCCACGGGCCCGGATTCGCTGCGCGGCCTCTCCTTCCGCGAGGATTCCACGGGTTGCCTGAGCATATGGAGCGACCGCGTGCGCGGCGCCAGCTATGTGGCGGCTGTCGACGTGGGCGGACGCTCGCGCACGTCCGACTGGAGCGTAATCGCCGTGGTGCGCACCGACGGCGAGATGCCCGAGGTGGTGGCCCAGTGGCGCGGACACACCGACCACGACCTGCTCACCTGGGCGGCCGCCCGCATAGCCGCCTACTACAACCGCGCTCTACTCGTGTTCGAGAGCAATACCCTCGAATCGGCCGACCGCCCCGGCAGCGACGCTCCTGAGCAGGGGGCCTATATCCTCCATACGCTCTACGACCATTATCCCAATCTCTACATGCGCCAGAGTCCCAACGGCTCGGGGCCGGCGCGTCCCGGCTTCCACACCAACCGCCAGACAAAGCAGATGATAATCACGGAGCTTATCGCCGCCGTGCGCGACGGCTCCTATGTGGAGCGCGACCACCATACGGCCGACGAGATGAACGTCTACCAGCTGATGCCCAACGGCTCATACTGCGCCCGCCGCGGCTATCACGACGACTGCATCATGACGCGTGCCATCGCCCTCCACGTGGCCCGCTCGGAGCAGGCGCGCCCCTTCTCGCTCTCGCAGAATCCGGAGCTGGCACGCTTCATCGGCGCCCAGCTCGGGCGCATCAAAGCCCATTAAGGCCTCTTCCTTAAGGACCTTAAGGTCTCTAAAGTCTCTAAAGTCTCTAAGGTCGTTAAGGTCTCTAAAGTCTCTAAGGTCGTTAAGGTCGTTAAGGTCTCTAAGGTCCTTAAGGTCCCTAAGGTCCTTAGGGTCTCTAAGATTACAATATAGGCGGCAAAATATTCAGTTTCGTGGGCCCCTCTGAAATTTTTGTTGCCGGATTGTCGATTTTTTGCTTGCAAATCCGAACTTTTAATCCCATATTTGCGTTGTTCAATCGAATGTTATCATTATTCATGGCCATAAAGGCCTGCGCATTCCCTCTCAGCCTCTCCCTCTCCGCCTTTGTCGAATTATCACACATCTGAATTAATTATCATCCTACCATAAAACACATTCCTATGAACACCTCGTATGTATTCCTTGCTCCCGGTTTCGAAGAGGTCGAAGCCCTGACCGTAATAGACGTGATGCGCCGTGCCGGCATGGATGTCAAGACCGTCTCCATCACCGATTCACGCACCGTGGCCGGTGCCCACGGCATTGCGGTGACTGCCGATGTGGTCTACGAGAAAACCGATTTCATTACTCCCGAATGGCTTATCCTCCCCGGCGGTATGCCCGGCGCCACGAACCTCTCTCAGTATGCGCCGCTCAACACCCTGCTTCTCAATCAGGCCAATTCGGGCAAGATTGCCGCCATATGCGCATCGCCGGCCGTGGTGCTCGCTCCGCTGGGTATTCTCGACGGCAAGGAGGCCACCTGCTATCCCGGCTTCGAAAAGCAGATGCACGGCGCCATATGCCGCGACACTGCCGTGGTGGCTCTCGACCGCCTTATCACCGCCAACGGCCCCTCGGCAGCCCTTCGCTTCGCCCTGGCCATCGTAGCCAACTCGATGGGCGAGAGCGTGGCCCAGGAAGTCGGCTCCGGAATGCTCTTCTATCCCAAGTCGATGAATTTCTACTTCTGAACCGGAATCTTTTTTAATAATCGAGATATATCGGGATAATCTGGATTAATCGGGATTTTCCCATGAATATCAGCCTTCGGAATTCTCGCCGCCTGCGTTGTAGGCGGCGAGCGTCTTTCTGAGGCTGGATACCACCATGTTGCGTAGCTCGCGCGGAGCCACCACCTCTACGCTCGGGCCGTAGCTCAGCAGCTGCGCCACGAAATCGGGCGTGAGCTGCAGCTCCAGAGTAAATATGGAATAGGCGTCGGTAATCATCTCCGACTGCGAGGGGTGAAGCGGCAGCGCACGGAAATACTTGGCCTGGCGCACGTCGGCCTTCAATACCACGCGGCGCGGGGCCGACTGGTCGACCACGATGCCGAAGGAGTTGCGGAAATACGTCTGCGGATCGGTGTCGTCGGGCGCCTTGAAGCGGTCGGGCATTATAGTGAGGTCGCTGATACGGTCGAGCGAATAGGTCTTCACCTTGTCGTCGGCCACGCAGCGGCCGGTCATGTACCAGAGCTGGCGGTAGATGCGCAGGAAGTATGGCTCGACCACAACGCCCGTCGAGGGGTTGGAGCGCGTGTAGGGATGGTAGTTGAAGCGCACGGGGTGACTCTCGCGTATGGCCTCCATCACCGTGGCGAGGTGCTGCCGCGCCGAGGGGACGTCCTCGAGCATGATTCTGTCGGCGATATCCTGCGAGTTCTTGAGCACGCTGGAGGTTACGGAGGCGTTTAGCAGCCAGTCGGTCAGGGTCTGGCTTTCGCGGCCCTCCACATAGTATTCGTAGGTGGAGGTGTCGCAGCCTATGCGGATGGCGAAGAGCTCCTCGATGGCCTGGCGGTAGTTGAAGAATGTGCGCCTTGGAATCTCAAGTTCGCCCTCGGCGTAGGGTGTGCGGCTCCAGAGGTCGTTGAGTTCGCGGCGCGATATGCGTCCGTAGCGGCGGATTGTGTCGACAATCCAGATGTAGCGGTTGAGGAGGTCTTTAGCCATTGCCTGATGGTTGGAGGAAGATGTGTGTGATTGGTGAAGTATTATTGGGCGGAATAGAGCCGGCCGAGATGCGGTAGAGATGAGGGAGAGATGAGGGAGAGTGGCTGGAGAGTGGCTGGAGAGGACGTCAGCGGGCTACCAGACCTACTACCCTTACCAGCGAGATGGGGTTTTCCGGGTCGTTGGCTATGAGCTGGAGCCGGGCGTTGAGAATGTCGGCCGGCAGGAGCGAGGGGTCGACGGTGACGGTGGCCGTGGCGTGCTTCCCTTTCTTGATTTTCGTGCGGTCGATGCTTACGGCCACACCGGGATCGGTGGTGTAGAGGCGCCGGATGTACATGTCGCTCTTGCCGCGGTTGTGTATGGTGAAGGTACGCGTCTGCGGCCCGTCGGCGGCGGTGAGCTCCCCGAAATTCACGCGGTCGGGGTCGACGGCCACCACCGGTGCGTCGGCCCGCTGGCGCGGGGTGAGGCGCGAGAAGTTCTCCTCAAGGATGGCCGTGAGGTCGATTTTCAGAGGCGTGGCGTCGGCCGAGGGGGCGATAAACACAGAGTCGGTAAGGATTCCGTAAAGTTCTGTCTGCGAGGGGGTGAGCGTAAGGGCGTAGACGGCCTGCTCGCCGGCGGGGATAGTGTCGCCGCCGGAGGTGGCGATGCGGATGTAGGGAGGCAGACCGCTCCAGCAGGGAGTCATTGGCTCGGCCGAGGCGTTGTAGACCTCGAGGAAGGCGGCTTTGGCCTTCCCCTTGGTGACGGTGCCGAAGGGGAGCTGAGTGGTGCGGAGCTTCATCTCGCCGTGTTCGATGGGGTAGCGCGAGCGCAGGGTGTTGCTCGAACCGATTACAACGCCGCTGATTACCAGGCGTGTGCGCGGGCCTCCGGCGATGTCGACGGTGACGCTCTTGGAGAAGCGGCCGGGGCGCCCCGTGGGGTTGAATTTCACGCTGACTGTGGCGGTGTCGCCTACAGCGACGGGGGTCTTGGTATAGGCCGGGGTGGTGCAGCCGCACGAAGCGCGGGCGGCGCGGATGGCTACCTCTTCGGGGCCATGGTTCACGAAGCTGAAAGTGGTGGATACCGAGCCGTCGTCTTCCTTGAAGGCGCCGAAATCGTGGGATGTGGCGAGCCATTCCACGCCTTGGGCGGTCTGAGCCGGGGTGGTGGGCTGAGTGGAGGCGGCGGGGGCTTGGAGCGCTCCCAGAAGCAGGGTGAGGCCGAAAGTCAGACGTTTCATTGGCTGATGGTTGGTGTTAACGTGGTAGTAATCAACGGACGGCAGTATTGCCGTGGTGGTATCAGCGGGCATCGGGGTTAACGAAGCCTTTGATGCGGAGAGTTACCTTTTTCTGGCGCTTGGCGTTGGTCTTCACGGTGACGGTCTTCTCGAATTCGCCAGGGCGCCCGGCGGGGAGGTATGTCACCTTGATTTTCCCTTTTTTGCCGGCTTTGACGGGCTTTTTGGGGAAGTCGGGGCGCGTGCAGCCGCAGGAGGCCGTGGCGTTGAGAATCATCAGCGGGGCGTCGCCGGTGTTGGTGAACTCGAATTCGTGGCTTACGGGGCCGCCCTGCTCGGCGATGGTGCCGAAATCGTATGCCTTTTCGGCGAACTGTATGGCTGCCCCTTCGCCGTCGGCCCGGGCTGCAAGCGCGGGGAGCAGAAGAAGCAGGAGGGTTGTCAGGTATTTCATAGTTTATGGAATATCAGATGGTTGGATTGTCGGTATGGCTGCCTTCCGGCTCGGTGGGGCAGAGGTTGTCGCGGCCGGCGAGCATGCCGCAGGCGGCCATTATGTCCTCGCCGCGCGAGGCGCGTATGGTGGCGGTGATTCCTTCGGCGTTGAGGGCGTCGCGGAAGCGCTCCATCTTTTCGGGGGTGGAGGGAAGCAGGTCGGAGCCGGGGATTGCGTGGAAGCGTATGAGGTTCACGCGGCAGTCGAGGCCGTGGAGGCGTCGGGCGAGCTCGTGGCAGTGGCGCGGGGAGTCGTTGACGCCGCGGAACATGATATACTCGAACGAGAGGCGCCGCTGGTGGGAGAAATCGTAGCCGCGCAGCAACTCCACGACCTCCTTGATTGGGTAGGCCTTCTCTACGGGCATCAGCGAGGCGCGCTCCGAGGGGTATGGAGAGTGGATGGAGATGGCGATGTGGACCTTGGTTTCGTTGAGGAGGCGCTGCAGGGGCTGGAGCTTGCCTATGGAGCTGACGGTGATGCGTTTGGGGCTCCACGCCAGTCCCCATTTGGCAGTAAGTATCTCGATTGCCTGGAGCACGGGGCCGAGGTTGTCGGTGGGTTCGCCCATTCCCATGAAGACGAGGTTGGTGAGCGACTCGCTCCCGGGGATCGAGAGCACCTGGTTCAGAATCTGATGGGCTGTGAGATTGCCGTGGAAGCCCTGGCGGCCGGTCATGCAGAAGGAGCAGTTCATCTTGCATCCGGCCTGTGAGGATACACATAGCGTGGCGCGGTCGCGGTCGGGAATGTATACGGCCTCGACGTCGCGCCCCGGAGCGCCGCGGAAGAGGTATTTCACCGTGCCGTCGGTGCTATGGGCCTCGGAAAGAGGAGCCTCGCGGCCAACGGTGTAGCCGCATTCGGCCAGCCGGGCGCGCCCGGCTTTGGAGATGTCGGTCATCTGGTCGATGGATTCCACACGCTTGTCGTAAAGCCATTTGGCTATCTGCGTGGCGGCGAAGCGCGGCAGTCCGCATTCGGCCGCCACTTTGCGAAGCTCTTCGAGCGTGAGGCCTACGAGCGGGCGCGTTTCGCCCGCGGAAGCGGCGGGACGGTTGTCCCGTGAGGGGATATGCTGGATATTCTGATTCATTGTGGGGAAGAAATGTCAGCTGGGCAACAAACTTGCCCACAAAGATAACACATTTCTTCGTCATTTGTCATCCCCTCCCCCGAAAATTCATAAGTCAGAGATTATTACGGCGATTGAAGGATGAAATCGGAGACTGCTCAGTTTATGAAGTTTTTGAGGTCGAAGAACATCAAACGAGTATCCTCGGAAGCGTCTTGTTCGGTAAAGAACTGGAAGCCATTCTTTTCGTAGAAGGCGACTGCGGAGCTTAACGCATCGACTGTAACGAACCGGCAACCCAAGCGCTTTACATTCGCGAAAGCGTACTTGATATTGTCAAGTATGAAGGTTCCGAGGCCGTTTCCGGTGTATTCCTCATTGACGGCGAGTCTGCCAATTTTAACAGCCGGATAGCTTCTGCGACGTTTTGGATTGGGAATGTTTCGGTTAAGTTTGTTCCAAACGCCTCTTTCGTCAGGATTGAATGTGATTTTGTCTGCAAGCAAGCTAAAATATGCGGCAGTTTTGTTCGGCTCCATATATTCGAGCAGATAAGTCACGGCCATAAGTTCTTTTTGAAAATGCTTTGCATCTTCAAGAAGAAATGCATTCAAATCGCTGTCGGCGCATTTAAATGGCTTTATGTCAGTGTCAGATGTTAACTGGAACTGTCTCAGCTTGCTTAAATCCATATCACCACTGGAAGTTGCTAATGGATTTCATCAGTTCGTATGCTTTGCGTGCACGTTCCTTTTCCGCATTGGACACAGGCTTTGGGTTCGATATGAGAGCCTCAAATCGAACGGCATCTTTACCCGTAAGTTCGGGCGTTTCTTTAATCGGTCGTGCCATAGTCTATCTCCGTGTTATATATTATGTTGCAAATATACAACAAATATCTCATATAGAGTGATTTTGGGCGCCAAAAACGAAAATTTACTTCTTGGGTGTCTGTTCCTGAAAATGGTTGACTCTGTTTGGTATGTTTACTGATATTGGTTTACTTTATCTCTGGAGATGGTTGACTGACCGGCCCTATCCCTGGGCGGAGTTGACTGAGGGCGTAGCCCGAAGGCAACGTAGCCCAGGGATAGGGGCAAAGTTACAAAAAAAATTATGGCGGCAAAGCCTCCCTGTGTCTCGTTCTGAAAAAAGTTGACTCGTTGGGAGTCAACTTTTTTCAGGGCGAGACAGGGGGTGCTTGGCGAGGTTGCTCAGGAGCATGCCGGCGATGATGGCTGCCATGGCGAGAATCTGGGGGAGGCGCAGGGTGGCCAGTCCCATCAGGACGGAGGCGATTGTGGCGATGACGGGCACGAGGTATTGGTAGATGGATACAAGCACGCTGCCTATCAGCTTGATGGCGGGGTTGACCATGAGATAGGCAAGGAAAGTCGGGCAGACCACCACGAAGGCTATCATGAGCCAGGGGGTGAGGGTTTGGCCTTCGGCATGGAAGAGCGGGGCGTGGGGAAATGCGCCGATGAGGAATATGGCGGGGATGAAGGCTGCGAGAAACACCCAGCGCAGCAGGCTGACGGGCCGGTAGCGGTGGGTCGGGCCTTCAAGCACAACGAGATAGATGGCATAACAGAGGGCGCTTGCCAGAGCGAGGAGGTTGCCCAGCAGGGCGTCGGAGGCGTGCATGTCGGTGTGTCGGGCCATGATTACGATTACGGCGCCGGCGAAAGCCATAAGGATGCCGATCAGCTCGAGCCACGAGGGGCGCGCATGCCGGAATAGGACGTTGATAAGTATCACGAACACAGGGGGAAGCGTCATGATAATCGATACGTCGATGGGGTTGGCGTAGCGCAGCGAGAGATTGAAGAGGAAAATGAAGGCGAATAGCCCGAGGCCGCCTCCGGCGAGGATGCGCGGGAAGTCGGCGCGGGCTATGCGGTTGTCGCCGCGCGTCAGCAGCGACGCCAGCCAGAAGAGAATGCATCCTCCGCCGAGGCGGGAGAGGGTTATGTCGTTGGAAGTCAGCCATTCCGGATTCAGGAACTTTACCACCGGGATGTTTACGCCGAAGAAGATGGTAGCGCCCATAATCAGCAGGTTGCCGCGCAGCGCGCCCGATTTTGCCGGAGCGCCCGATTTTTCAGGGACCGCAGCCGTATTTGATGTTGCCATAGCCAGGAAGTTATTCTATATTTTAACCCCCTGGAGGGCGCCGAAGTTCAAAGGGGAGTATTCGAAGAAAAGGCACCCGCGGCCGCCGGGAGAGCCGTCGGGCTGAAGCCCTCCCGCAGAACTACACGCGGGCGGCTTTGCGGGTGCTACCGGCAGGGGTGCAGAAAGGGGTTTGACGACATGTCCTGCATCAAAAATACTGAAGCGCCACACTAAATTGTATGGCGCTTCAGGGAGGGATTAATGATATCCAGAAATACTCAGGTTGTGGATTATTTTCAGACCTTAATAGTCCGTAGGCATGACTTGCCAAAATCTGTTTCTACCACAATCAGATAAATTCCTTTGGGAAGAGTTGTAGTCTCAACAGATACTTCGGACGGGTGGGTGCTAAAATTCCGAGAGATCAGTCGGGCTCCGCGCATGTCGAATATATGTACTCCGAGAATCGAACGTCCCCGGGTCTGTATGTTTATCATATCGCGCATGGGGATGGGAGAAACTGAAATCTCAGAGGTCTCGACTGCAACATTTTCGACACCGGAGGTCGAAACGATGAAGCGGAAAGACACAACCTCACTGTCGGTCATGTTGTCGGCCATGGCAACGGCCCGGATTACCATATCGTGTTCGATTCTGATTGGCAGGCCATCATACAGGGTGACGTTATCGGACAATTCGGTCGGATCGGAGCCGTCGGTGGTATAGAGGATAGATGCGCCTTTGGTGGAACATCCCAGATATACTTCTGTACCAGCGTCTACAGGCAAGTCGGTTGAAACCGAAGCAACGGGGCGGCTTACACGTCCCAGAATAGCGGGCGTGGCGGTAACATCGGCAATGGCTTCAAATCCGGAGCCAATGGTCTTGAAAAGAATTCGGGCTGTTCCGGCCATACGGGCGGAAACGGAGAAGCGGGCCTTACCATCGGCATCGGTGTAGGCTATGGCCGGTTCGACGGGTACTACAGAGGGGGAGGTTGAGACGGCTGTTATAGCTATGCCTTCGCCTGCAGCCGCAGGTACAGCCGACACTTCTATTTCAAGTACATCGCCAATCTTTGTTTCAAATGATTGTTCCACTGAGATTGCGGAAAGCACGGGCCGGACATCGATTGTGGCGATATAATCGGAGGACATCGGAATCCCGGCGTAGCTTTCGACATCTTTGCTCACAAGTACTTCGACCTGAGGCGACTCGATTACAGATTCAGGGATAAACGTGACTTTGGAAGCGACTTCGCCATTGCCATTTTTCTGATAATCGGGATATTCAATCCGGCCTCGAAGTATGCTGCCGTTCTGTTTGACAAAAATTCTCGAGGTGTTGGCAGTCGGGCACAGCATAAATTTGCTGAAGTCGATGGTGACGGCTGTGGGGGTAGCCGAGGCTGTTACTACGGATGGAGCAACAAGATGCTTCATCGCGATATTGACGTCGAGCTGAGGGGGCGGCACGGGGAGCCAGTCGGTGGTGACGGTCTCATATCCTTCCTTCTCGAATTTGACCTGCCATAGACCTTCGGGAACATCCCAGCGGTAATAACCTTCGGCATCAGTGATTACGGGATTGGACTGCCCATAGCGTGCGGCATCCCATACGGCTACCACCTCCTGAAAATCGCCCATAGAATCCTCGGAAATGGTTTTCTGATAGAGGGTTGCGGTAACGCCTTCGATACGCTGGGATTCAGAACCCTCGTAAACGAAGCCAGAGGGGTCCTGAATTGGATCGGCAAGAGGCTCGGGGAGGTCATCGCAATTGCTGCAGAGGCAGGTGAATGAGTAGCAGGTGCAGCCATAGAGGCTATTACAATCGCAGTGGAAAATTGTGTGGGGGTCATCATCGTCGTCATCATCATCATCGTCGCAGGGCTTTTTGCAATGTTTCTTCAGCTCGTTGATGCGGCGGAACATGCTGTGCTGCCAGCCTTTGAAGCCTTGTTCGGCGGTGAAATCAATGGCAAGATCGATAACAATCTTCTTGATAATTTGCTTGAGGGCCACCAGCGGGAGGGCAGTGCCACCCGAAGGAATCATCATGGCGACGGACGACAGGTCGTTGACGGCTTCGATTACGATTTTCAGTTCCACATAGTGGATTCTTGAAATTGCATATGCGACACCTTCGAGCTGAAGTTTCGTAAGTCCGTCAGGGTCGCAGTCGCACGACTGCGGAATCTGCTGGAGGAGTTTCAACATATCTTTAAGAGAGGATATACCATCGGCAATCATAATGAAATATTTTGCCAATGGCATCACCTTGCCGATTTTACCTCGGAGGAATTTAAGGTTTTTCAGGGATGCACGGGTGGTTTTTGCCGCCGACTTGAATCCCTTCAGGGTATTTTTCGAACGGGAAAGGATTTTCTGGCGTCGCTCAATCTCCAACTCGATAACTACCCTCTCAAGTTCATCCGGAGCCTTTGCGAGCTGGTCCTGCAAGTCGGCAATCCATTTTTCCTGCTTCTTGACAAGGGTGGTATACGCCTCGATTGAGCTATCGTGGTTCTTGATTGTATTCTCGAAGAATTCTTCAAGCGAAGAGCATTTCCGGAGCACATCTGTATAGAGGCTCTCGACATTATCGATGCAAGAGTTAATCTTATCGATAGTATCGTAGATGGATTTGATTACTTCATAAATCTTAGAGTAGGTGGAATTATTGTCGTCGGACTGGGCCTCGGAGGCGGCGGCGAGAACGCGCAATGGCGACGACTCGCCGGCGGAGAGATCGTACTGCCAGTGCTGACGGGCGCCGGTATCAACCACGTCGACTGTAGAGTCGACTGTACGGACGAACATCTGCGAGCCGTCGGTAACGTCGATGGCCCTGTAGCCGGCGCGGAGCCAGAAGTCGGCGGGATGGTCCTCGTAGTCGAGGATTGTGACACCGCTTCGTGCGGCCAGTTCGGGATTGTCTTCGATGGTCGCGGCGAACATGTCGTCGAGACTATTGATAAATTCTTTCTCAGCGTCGAGGCGGCGTTCCATCTCGTCGACCACGGCAGTGAGTTCGTCGACGGTCATTTCATCGGGATATTCGTCGGCATCGGAGCTGTGGATGGGTTCGTAGTCGTCGGCATCGGAATTGCGGTTCGACCAGTAGTCGGCCATCAGCATAGAGAATTCAGCGTCGAGATCGTCGAGCATCATGCGGTCGGCTTCGGGCTTGCTCTCGGAGAGCACGTTGACTTTAACGCCGACGGGGAGTTCGGAGGCCTTGAATGTACCCTTGGCGGTCCAGAGACCGAGAGTTGCGTTGTATTCGGCATAGAAACCGCGCCATTCATCCTTAGTGGTGTACACCTTGAGGAATACGGCCTGAGCTGCGTCGGCAGTGTTGTCGTTCAGCTCAATCTCGAAGTTGAAATCGGGATAAGCGGGCCAGAAGCGATAGTATGCGTTGCCTTCGATGCGATGATCCTGAAGATTGAAAACGGTAGACTGCTCGCGTAGCTCGCGGCCGCTGTGGTCGGTGTTGGTCATCGTAACTTTCGTGGCGAAGATGTGGTTGCGGTCGATTTTTACGTCGACGGCTTTCGATGCGAGCTGGGGGCCTCCGTCGGGGTCGTCGACCTTGGCCTGAATCGAATGGACAGAACCGTTGTATGCGTCAGGAAGAACGAAATTCCCGCTCCAGTAGCCGATTGCGTTGGATTTGGCTGAGCCGATGCGGGAGCCGTTGTCGAAGATGGTGACGTCAGCATCGGGTTTACATTCGCCGGAGGCAGAGAGGTTTCCGTCGGTGATACAGGCAGGGACGTTGAGGTTGAGGTCGCGTGCGGTAAGGTTAACTACACCTATCGGTGAAGAAATCCGGCGCCCGTCGAGAGAGAAGTCGGCCACAACGGCCATTGATTTTTCGCCACCGGAGACGGCGCTGATGCAGAAGCGGATTTTGCCGCAGTTGGCGGAGAGAGGAATCTCGACAGTGCGTGTGGAGGCGTTGTATTCGTAGGAAGAGGGCGAACTGCCGACCATTACGGAGTTTTCCTTAAACTCGACTCCTTCGGGAAGGGCGGCTTTGAGGCGCAGTCCGGAGATTTTCGAGGCGTATTCCTCCTTGAAGTCGATATAGGCGGTTGCGGTGACAATATTGCCGACCGTGGCTATCGTCTTGTTGAGGCCCACAGCAGTTGCGCTACCGGTGAAACTGATGGAAGCGAAATCGAAAGCAGGGACGGAGGCAAACGCGGCACTGGCGGTAGCTCCGTCGACAACCGAAATTTCGGACGTAACGGCATAGCCGGTGCCCACTGGAATGCCAGCTTCGGCAAGCATCGTAAGGTGCGTCCAGACATCGGGATTTTCGGTCTGAAGGGCCACAATCCGGTAGGTTCCTTCAGGTAGCGCGTGAATCCGTGCGGAGCCATCGGCGAAGGGGGGCGTTTGCAACGCGATTGCCTTCGGAGTCGTATGCGATGGCGTATACCGAGCCTTCGGGGAGAGATTCGGCCGAAACGACTATGTCGCCGCGCTCAACAATTGTCAGGCTGAGTGATGCTTCGCCTCCCGAGGAGGTACATTCGGCTGTGGCCGGAGCGTAAAGGTCCTGGGGGGAGCAGGCGGTGACACGGAGGGTGCCCCCGTTCGAATCATATCCGACCACGGTGAGCCGGGGGAACTGGAGCGCCGATTCGAGAATCTTACCGGAGGAGGATTCTGCGACGATGTATTCCAGAGACCGGGCATCGGAATAGTTTTCAGTAATCTGCCCCTCGCTGTTTTTCAAAGCGATGTTGAGGTTGATGACGGTACCCTGTATCGGACGTAGCCGAACCGCTTCCATGTCGAGCACGCCATTGCCTGCGGCGATGGCCCGGGCGATATCTTCAAGAGTGATTTCAAGGGAAGTATCGCAATAGTCTGATTTCGAAATAGTAGCAATGGCAGGTATCCCTTTCAACGGGATGCTGATGGCACCATTGGAATCCGAGCGACTGGCCGCGCGCGATTGCGAGCCATCGGCATACGTCTGGACTACGGTCACTTCGGCAGTCGGAACGGGGGAGCCGGTAAGGTTGTCGACTATGATTGCCTTTAGAGTGAGGTCTGCAATCGGAGTTGCCTCGATGGCGATTATAGCTGTTTCTCCTGCCGTGACTGCAATTTCGTCTGGCAGCGACAAGCTATGGTTCAGGGGCTTGGAGGCGGAGCAGCGCAGGAGGTAGCGACTTCCCGCAACGGCATCGGCGAAGTCCTGCCGATCGGATACGGTTGCACCTTCGGGTGTCAGCCATGTGAAACTGCATTGCGAGGAGATATCCTTGCCGTCGGGAGTTGAGACGACGGCTTTAAGTCCGGCGAAAGCCGGGAGATCTGTTACGGCGAGCGAGAGGGTGATATTCGCACCTTTTATAGTGGCTGCCACGGGGTTGGAAATCCGGACTCCGGACGCGTCGGTAAAATAGACCGAAATTTCAGAGCCATCGGCGAGGTTCGACATAACGTATCTTGCCCCGGCCTCTACGGCCATACTCTTGGTGGTATGTAAAGATGTGTTTTCGATAACAAGGAATTTGCCTTTCAGCCGAGCATCCGGAGTCTCGCCGGGAAGAACCGCTGTTAGGCGGAAGCCGGCGCCTTCCTGAATGTCGGCGTTGGAGTCGCTGTAATCGAGGATTAAGTAGAATACTTCAGTGTCGGCAGAGGCGGTAAAGGTCTGTTCGACCGCATTGCCGGTCCAAACAGGTCGGTATTTGGAGATTTCGGTTCCGTCGGCGGCTGTGAGCCGGGAGTTGTCGGAAAGGCCGAAGGTAATCGAGTGGAAGGGGTTGCCATTGGCCGATGTTACGGTAAATGAGTAGCCGGCTGGAATATGCAACGCTCTGTAGCTGTCGCCCATCGCCACCGCGGCTGGATTCGAGAGGCTTAGGTTTATGCCGTTGAGGCTGAAAGAACTGAACGGAGTCCCTTCGGCAGGGGCAGAAGCGTTGTCGGTGAAATTAAGGCATACGGCGCCAACCGGGATTTCAGGCTCCATTTTATCGGCAACCGGCGTGGCGGTGCCCTCTTCTGCAATATCGGTGGCGATGAAGTTGATGAAGCGACTGTTCCCGGTTACCATAAAGGCGTATCCGCGGACTCTGTAGGTTTTCCCTTCATCCAGGGTGTTAAGAAGAGCCTTGCTGCTATATCCCAGGGAGCCGATAGCTGTGGCCCCGTCGAAGGAGAGATTGTAGTAGGAACCGGACATTGCAAACGTACCCACAACCTCGACGAATTTGATTTCCGGATTATTTACCCAGTTGTCGATATCGCTTCCGGAAAGCTTTACAGGTTTGCCGTGTTCCGGGAGAAGATGCCCGTTGCCAGTGATGAGGGCTCCTTCAACAAACTGGTTGAAACCGCCGTATGTGGATAGTGGGCCGGATATGGTAATGATGTCGCCTTGCTTGTATGTTTCTCCTGCAAGCGGATTATAATAATAGATGAAACCGGAGCCGTCGCCAATGAGGAAGCCGGACAGCCCAGTGGCACATATGGTTCCCTGAACTTTCACAGTTTGTCCGGGTTTGGCTTTCTGAGCCTCTGCGATAGGGATTACAGTATTCGGGTCGATAGGAGGAGCAGGATCGCCCATCTGAATCTCAATGGGGGAATTGAAAGCGAATTGCGCGGCTTTTGTGGCACCATCTGTTCCGAGGTCGGCGTAATCGGGCACCGTAAAAGCAACTTCAGGAGCCGAGCCAGTCCAGGTCAGGAGGCTGTTTGGCAAATCGACTTCAATTTCTCCGGTGTTAACCGAGAGGGTGCCCAGACGGCGAAGTCCTTGAGCCGAGAGGTGGAATGTAATTTTATTGATGTCGGCGCCTGACAGTGTGCGGACTATTAATTCACCCTGAGAATAGATGCGAACATCTCCATAGTTGGTGTTGACAACAGGAGGATTTTTTGCCGCTCCCTGAATGGAATAGATGTAGACATCACCCAACGGAAAGGAGATTTGCTGCCCTCCGGATGCGGTGGTCCATCCGCTCGTGGCGGTCCATTCGGCAGAAAGGACAGTACTACGCCCCGATATGCATGCGAATGTGCATATCAAAGCAAGCAAGAAGTGTTTCATTGATTGGACGTTTGGTTAAATTTTTGCAAAAATACAGTATTTTGCAGTTTTGGGCAAATGTATGTCAATGTATAAATCTTTGTAAAAATAAAAAGCTGTTAGCCATTCGGCTAACAGCTTTAATGGTACCCGGACCCGGGATCGAACCGGGATGGATTGCTCCAACGGTGTTTGAGACCGTCGCGTCTACCGATTCCGCCATCCGGGCTGATGGTGGTGGGATTGCACGGGGCAAAGTTACGAAATTTTTTCTATTCCTTGCGCGTGGCGGGAATTATTTTACATGGGGGATTTCCGGGGGCGGTTTCACCGGGGATTCGGGGGATTTCCGGCGAAGCTCGCCGGAAGCGGGAAGCCGCACCTTTAATGGAGCCCTGAGGGGAGGAGAGATGGGGGACGGATGGAGGTGGGAGGAAGGGGAGGAAAGGGCGGGGAATGGGGGTATTTTTTTGCGGGGGAGGGTTATTTTTTGCGGGGGGAGATGTAGTCGTTGTAGATTTTGATGCCGAAGACGATGGCGGAGGAGACGGCGGTGATGGAGTTGGTGACGATGAGGGGGATGTTGACGGGTTCGCTATAGAAGCCCTGGATTATGAAGAAGATTGATCCGAGGCCCATGAGGAGGAAGGTGGGGAGGGCGATGGCGTCGGTGTCGCGTGTACGGATGGTGTAGATGGCCTGGGGGAGGTAGCCGAAGACCATGCAGATGGCGGCGAGGGTGCCGAAGATTTCGAATAGTGACATACGGGGTTGGGTTAAGGGTTAGGATTTGAGCACTCTGGCTGGTTGGGGAATGGCCGGGCTGAAGCCCGGAGCGCAAACAGATTAGGAGGATTTGCCTCGCAGAGGCAAACCGCCGGCAAACCGGCGGCACAAGAACCTATCGGGGATTACCCCGACCGCCGGCAAGCCGGCGGCACAAAAACAAAAGATAGGAGAGGGAGGAGGGGGAGGTCAGAGGTTCATGCCGATGCCGAAGAGGGCGTAGTCGTAGATGGTGGGGTCGTCGGGGCGGAAGCGGCGGAGGCGGTCGGTGAGCTGCTCTACGGCGCGGCGGTCGGGGGTGCGTCGGTTGAGGAGGCCAAGCTGGGTGGCTGTGCGGTTGACGTGGACGTCGAGGGGGATGTAGAGCTGGGAGGGCTTGAGGACGTTGGTCCAGAGGCCGAGGTCGACGATGCCGTCGTCGCGGACGAGCCAGCGCAGGGCCATGTTGAGGCGCTTGAGGGCGGTGGTCCTGAGGTTCTGGGGGAGGCAGCGGGAGTCGGCGGTGCCTTGGTTGGCGGCGGCGAGCTCGCGGTTGATGGCCTGGGCGAGGGCCCATGCGGGGGCGGGGGAGAGGTGGATGCGTTCGGCGACGGCGAAGTCGGCGAGGGTGCCGTGGCGGAGGTATATGCGGCGGAGTCCGCGCAGGTAGTGGCGGAGGTTGGCGGCGAAGAATGTGCGGTGGATGTTGCAGTCGGGGAGGTCTTCGTAGCCTTGGTCGAGGGTGTAGGCCAGGGGCTGGTTGTCGAGGAGGGCGAGCATGCGGTCGCAGTCGCGGCATATCATGCGGCGGTTGCCCCAGGCGATGGTTGAGGCGAGGAGGGCGGCGATTTCGACGTCGGGGAGCGAGGTGAACCGGCGGGGGAACTGGACGGGGTCGTCGGCGATGAAGGCCGGGGAGTTGATGCGCGCCGCCTCGGAATCGAGGAGGTCGCGCAATTCGCTCTCCGACAAGTCTAAGGAAAGATTTTCGGACATATGGTTTATTTTTCGGGCTGGCGGCGCTGGCGGGCGAGGCGGAGGACCTGGGCGGAGCGGGCGGGGAGGTAGAGTTTGAGCCACTCTTTGCCCATGGGCTTGTAGAGAGGGTCGAACTGGGTGAGGTGGTCTACGGTCTCGTCGATGTTGCCGAATCCGCCGAAGCGCGGGGAGTCGGAGGAGAGCACGACTTTGTATTTTCCGGCGGGGGCGAGGATGCCGTAGTTGTCGAAGCTTCGGGTGGGGGAGAAGTTGAAGACGAATACGAGCTGGCCGCGGCGGAAGGCGAGGACCTGGTCGTCGTCTTTCTCCCATAGTTTTTCGATTCCGAGGGCCTGGAAGTTGTAGGTTCCGCCTACGAGTTCGATCATGGCGTTGTCGAAGGCGTTGAGGAATTTGTACTGGAGGTCTTCGCGGTCGACGAGGTCCCACTGGCGGCGTGCGTATTTGTAGCTCCATCCGTTGCCTTCGCGGGGGAAGTCAATCCACTCGGGGTGGCCGAATTCGTTGCCCATGAAGTTGAGGTAGCCGCCGTTGATGGTGGCGAGGGTGACGAGGCGTATCATTTTGTGGAGTGCCATTCCGCGGGCTACGGCGGCGTTGGTGTCGCCGACCATCATGTGCCAGTACATTTCCTTGTCGATGAGGCGGAAGATTACGGTCTTGTCGCCTACGAGGGCCTGGTCGTGGCTTTCGACGTAGGAGATTGTCTTTTCGTCGGCGCGGCGGTTGGTGAGTTCCCAGAAGATGGAGGTGGGGTGCCAGTCCTCGTCTTTTTTCTCCTTGAGGAGTTTGATCCAGTAGTCGGGGATGCCCATTGCCATGCGGTAGTCGAATCCGATGCCGCCGTCTTTGATTTTGATGGCGAGGCCGGGCATGCCGCTCATTTCCTCGGCGATGGTGATGGCGTGTGGGTTGATTTCGTGGATGAGTTTGTTGGCGAGGGTGAGGTATACGATGGCGTTGGTGTCCTGGTTGCCGTCGTAGTAGTCGGCGTAGGAGCCGAAGGCTTTTCCGAGGCCGTGGTCGTAGTAGAGCATGGAGGTTACGCCGTCGAAGCGGAAGCCGTCGAAGCGGTATTCCTCGAGCCAGTATTTGCAGTTGGAGAGCAGGAAGTGGAGCACTTCGTTTTTGCCGTAGTCGAAGCATAGGGAATCCCATGCGGGGTGCTCGCGGCGGTGGTCGCCGTAGAAATAGAGGTTGTGGGAGCCGTCGAGACGTCCGAGGCCTTCGTTTTCATTTTTTACGGCGTGGGAGTGGACGATGTCCATTATTACGGCGATTCCGAGTTCGTGGGCGCGGTCGATGAGGCTCTTGAGGTCTTCGGGGGTGCCGAAGCGCGAGGATGCGGCAAAGAAGCTGGATACGTGGTAGCCGAATGAGCCGTAGTAGGGGTGCTCCTGGATGGCCATGATCTGGATGGCGTTGTAGCCGTCGGCGGCGATGCGTGGGAGTATGCGGTCACGGAACTCGGCGTAGGTGCCGACGCCTTCGGTCTGCTGGGCCATGCCGATGTGGCACTCGTAGATGAGGAGCGGCCGCGTGTCGGGGGTGAAGTTCTCGACGGTCCAGCGGAAGGGGGTGTTCTCCCATACCTGGGCGGAGAAGATGTGGGTCTCGGGGTCCTGGACCACTCGGGTGGCGTAGGCGGGGATGCGGAGGCCCTGACCTGCGGGCCAGTGGACGCTCATTTTGTAGAGCTGGCCGTGGTGGATTTTGTCGTAGGGGATGTGAACTTCCCATACGCCGTTGCGCAGGGGGTTGAGCTCGAATTCGGGGAGCTCTTTCCAGTCGGAAAAGTCGCCGACGAGGTATATCTTGGTGGCATTGGGTGCCCATTCGCGGAACGACCACCAGTCGCCTACGCGGTGGAGGCCGAAGTACTGGTGAGCGTTGGCGAAGTCTTTGAGCGAGTGGCAGTGGGTGGTCAGGTCGGCTTCCTTGCGGACGGCGTCCTGATGGCGCCCCTCGATGGCTGCGGCGTAGGGCTCGAGCCAGGGGTCGTTCTTATAGATAGCGAGAGTGCGTGTTTTTGCCGCGCGACGCGGGGCGGAGGCGGCGGGTTTGGTTGCCATAGTAGTATAGTAAGTAACTGTTCTAAATTATTTTATACTTTCCTGATCTCTGATTATTTCAACATTTCCGCGGTAAAATTTTCGAATCTTTTCCTCTCTTCATCAGTCGTGTAGACATCTACACTCCTTCTTCATCGAGAAAAATCTCCTGAAAATTTTCCTCCCGGAAATATTAAAATAATTTCGACCAGTTACTTAGTTGTTAGTTTGCTGAATTTGGGTCGAGGAGCTGGGAGGCCGCGGCGAACGGGCTGAGGCGGTTGGAGAGCACGAGGCGCTCGGCCTGAGCGATGCGGGCGGCGCGGTCGGGGTCGTCGTAGAAGCGGCGCCGGAGCTCGGAGTCGATGGTCTCGTACATCCAGTAGCGTGCCTGGTCGCGGCGCCGCCGCTCGAAGTAGCCGTTTTTCTCGACGAAGTCGAAATAGCGGTCGATCATATCCCAGACCTCGGCGATTCCGAGTTCGTAGTAGCCTGAGTAGGTGAGGACTTCAGGCGTCCAGCCGGATGGCGGAGTGGGGAAGAGGTGGAGGGCGGAGCGGAACTGGGCCTGGGCGAGGCGGGCGCGGTCGATGTTGTCGCCGTCGGCCTTGTTGATGACGATGCCGTCGGCCATCTCCATGATTCCGCGCTTTATGCCCTGGAGTTCGTCGCCTGTGCCGGCGAGCTGGATGAGCAGGAAGAAGTCGACCATGGAGTGGACGGCGGTCTCGCTCTGGCCTACGCCGACGGTCTCGACGAAGATGTTGTTGTAGCCGGCTGCCTCGCAGAGCACTATTGTCTCGCGGGTCTTGCGGGCCACGCCGCCGAGCGAACCGGCAGAGGGTGAAGGGCGTATGAACGCCGAGGGGTGGAGGGCGAGTTTCTCCATGCGGGTCTTGTCGCCGAGGATGCTTCCTTTGGTGCGTTCGGAGGAGGGGTCGATGGCGAGTACGGCGAGTTTGCCTCCGTTGCGGAGCACGTGGAGGCCGAAGACGTCGATGGAGGTCGATTTGCCGGCTCCAGGCACTCCCGTAATGCCGATGCGGCGGCTGTGGCCGCTGTGGGGGAGGCATTTTTCGATAACCTCCTGTGCGATGGCCTGATGCTGGGGTGCAATGCTCTCTACGAGCGTGACGGCACGCGCCAGGCGCGTGACGTCGCCTTTGAGAATCCCCTCCACGAGGTCGGCGGCCGACGGGAGGGCCGTGCGGCGGCGCGGCTTCAGGTAGGGGTTGACGGCAGGTGGCTGGGCAACGCCGGAGTTAACTGTAAGGCCGGCGAATTCGGGGGAGTTTTCAGGATGGCCGTGGGTGGGAGTCATCGGATGAGCGGGATTGGTTGAGAATCTGGAGCAATTGGCTCAAAAGGATTAACGCACCGGCGCCCGGTTTTGTTGGCCCGGGCGCGGCGGCACGGGGTCGTAGCCCGAGCCGCCCCAGGGGTGGCAGCGGAGGATTCGCCTGATGGCCAGCCATGAGCCTCGCAGGGGGCCGTGAAGGCGCAGGGCCTCGATGGCATATTGCGAGCATGTGGGGGTGAAGCGGCAGGACGGGGGAAGGAGCGGCGAGATGGCGTAGCGGTAGAAATGCACGGGCATTTCCATCGCTCGGGCGATGATGCGCTCCATGGTGTTCAATCCGTTGCAGGCCTTTTTCATGGCTGTAGATGCAGGCGTGGGAACCCGGGCGGCGATGCCGGAGGCTCCACAGACAAAGGTAAGGAAAATCGGATTTAAAAACAAATCGGCGCGAAGCTCCGCCCGCTGGCAAGCCAGCGGCACAAGAACAAAAGAGGGGAAATAATTTGGGGGCATGAGGCGGGGATTTCCGGCGATTCTCGCCGGATGCGGAAAACCGCGCCTTTGACGGGGGCGGAGGGGGAGGCGAGATGGAGGGGGAACCTCAGGGGAGGAGGAAGAGAGGAATTTGAAAACGGGAGGGGGATGGGAGGGGAACCTTAGGGGAGGAGGGAGGCGGCGCGGCGGGGGGCGTTGAGGTTGCCCAGGCGGGAGCGCATGCGGGCGTAGCTGCGCATCATCTCGTCGCGGCCGGGGGTACCGGGGAGGATGCGGCAGAGCTGGGCGTCGACGGTGTCGGGGGTGCAGAGGTAGAGGAGGAGTTCCTTAACAATTTCCCGGCCGGCGATGAGGTTGGGGAGCGATACGAAGGGGATTTTCAGCAGGCGCTTCATTATGGAGTAGGTGGCGCGGGTGCCGTTGCCTCGGTAGCATACTACCTGGGGGGTGCCCAGCAGAGCGGTCTCAAGGGTGGCGGTGCCGGAGGTGACGAGGGCGCAGGTGGCGTGGTGAAGCAGCTCGAATGTGGCGTCGTCGACGATGGGGAGGGTGGTGAAGTCGCGGTAGAGGGCGCGGTCGATGGCTGGGGCTCCGGCCACGACGGCCTGAAATTCAGGATGGCGGCGTGCGACCTCGTCCATGATGGGGAGGTTTTTTGCTATTTCGTTGCGGCGCGAGCCGGGTACGAGCGCCAGGATGGGCCGGTCGGCGGCCAGACGCCAGCGGTCTATGAATTCCTCGCGCGAGGGGATGGAGGCCACGCGGGCGTCGACCTCTTCGACCGAGGGGTTGCCTACGTATTCCACGTCGAGGCCTTTGCCACGGAAGTATTCCTCCTCGAAGGGGAGTATGGAGAGGATTTTGGTGCAGTAGCGCTTCATATCCTTGACACGCCATTCCTTCCAGGCCCATACTTTCGGGGAGATGTAATAATACACCGGGATGCCGAGCGAATGGGCGTAGGCTGCGAGCTTGAGGTTGAAGCCGGGATAGTCGACGAGCACCACGGCGTCGGGGCGCGTCGAGGCTATGGCCTCGCGGGCGGCGCGGAGGTTGCGCGAGATTTTGCCGAGATTTTTGAGCACCTGCCAGTAGCCCATGAAAGCCATGTCGCGCATATGGATTAGCGGGGCGGAGCCGGCGGCATCGGCCATATGGTCGCCGCCGAGGAAGGTAAATTCGGCGTCGGGATGGCGACGACGGATTTCGCGCATCAGAGCGCCTGCATGGAGGTCGCCGGAGGCTTCGCCGGCCGAGATGAAGTATCGCATAACGGGGTGGGGGTTAGTCGGGGAGCTGGTAGGCGCCGAGGGTGGGGGTGGTGGCGGAGCGGGGGGTGCCGAAGCGGTCGGCGGGGGTAAGGGGCGAGGTGTATTCGGGAAGTCCGGCTGCCGCGGCGGGCGATGTGGGCTTGAGGCGGTAGTCGAAATGGTAGTCCTCGCGGCGTGTGTAGTACTGCGGGTCTTTGCCCCAGAGGCAGTCGACGAAATGGTCGTCGTCGGTGCCGTTGGATTTGAGCAGGCAGCGGTAGAGATATACCTGAGAGAAATCGAGGTCGCCGTGGCTGATGTCGCCGCCGTTGCCGTAGATTATCGAGTTGGTGAAGGTGGCGGAGAGGTAGGGGAGCGCTGCGTCGTCGCCTTCCTCTGAGGTGTGGTCGGCGTCGAGGTGGGCGAGCTGCACGGCCGGGCCCCCGAGGGCGGTGAAGAGGTAGTAGTTGGCGAAGGTGCAGTGGCTGAATGAGTGGGTGCCACCGATGAGGCCGACGATGCCGTAGCTGGCGTCGGTGAATTCGCATCCGGCGGCTTCGACGCCGGTATGGATGGCCAGGAGGGTGTAGTTCTTGGAGTTGCGCACCTGCGAATTGACGATGCGCAGGGCCGGCGCCTCGGGGGTATAGGTGGTGTGGTCGAGCACGATTCCCTCCACGGTGTTGCGGATGGAGGCGTGGGAGATGTAGTTGTCGCGCGAGGTTTCGGAGAATTCAACGCCGCGCCACTGGCCCGACATGATTTCGTAGGGGATTTTGGCGGCTACATAGCCGAAGCGGTCGCCGGTGAGGGCGACGGGTTTCTCAGCGGTGCCCTCGACGCGCAGGGAGCCGTGGACCACGAGGCGGGCGTCGTCGTGGAAGAACATCTCCATTCCGGCTGGAATGGTGAGCGTGGCGCCTTCCTCGACCACTATGGAGTCGTAGACCTGTATGGGCTTGAGGTCGCTCAGGCGGGTGTCAGCGGTGATGCGGGTGTTGCCGCGGAAGCGCTCCACATCGCGGCCGGAGGCCTTGACGGGGAGGCGCGAGGTGACGCCGTTGGTGAGGAATTCGATGTGGGCGATTACGTCGACGGCCATGTTGCGGCCGTTTTCTGGGAGTGTGGCTTCGACGAAGACGTAGATGGAGTCGTTTTCGCGGATTTCGACGTTGGAGAATTCCTTGCCGCTGATGCCGTCGACGTTGAGGCGGAAGGCGCCGGTCGGGTCGTCGGCGAAGGCTATGCGGCTTATCACTATGCCTTTGTCGTTGCGGTTGTGGACGAGAAACTTATGCGTGGGCGAGGGGCCGAGGGTGAAGAGTGTGCCGAGGCGCACGGTATCGGTCGAGAACGTGGGCTGGTCGGAGGCGGAGGAGCTGATTTCGTCGTTGATGCACGACGAAAACGCCGCCACGGCCATTACGGCGGCGAAAAGAGCGGCCAGACGCATCGGGGCGACGCACCGGAATATCGTGGTAAAGAGAGAATTTGGAGACATATTGAGTAAACTATAGGCATGGGCCTGTGGCCACTGCGGATTCAATATGATTAACGCGCAAAATGCGGCTTTATTATACACAATAAATCGCGTGCGAAATAGTTATAGTAATGATTAACTATGTTTTGACATCCGGATGAAAAATATATTTACCGTAATTGTGGCCGCCACGGCCTTTTTCAATATCAACGCCGAGACTCTGACACTTACTCCCGGTTCCATTTCTGCCGAAATCGCCGCAGATGCGGCTCCTGCCGAGCTGATAATCAAAGGGGAAATCGATATACGCGATTTCGACTACATACGCGATAATTTCTGGCGCACGCTGCGCACGCTCGACCTGAGCGAGGCTCGCATAGCGGCCTACGAGGGGGAGCCGACTCTGACCGGTGTATCGAAGAGCGAAGCCGATGTGCTTCCCGACGGCGCCCTGATGCTCGGCTCGCTGACTGAAGTGACGCTTCCCGCTACGCTGAAAGCCATCGGCGACGGGGCGCTTGCCTCGACGGCTGTCAAGGAGATTGTCATCCCGACCACAGTGGAGAAGATAGGCACTTCGGCATTCGCCAGCTGCAATTCTCTGGAGAGCGTGGTGCTTCCGGCTGCGGTGAAGGCGCTGGGAGCCAATACGTTTGCGGACTGCGGCGCGCTGAAGTCGGCCGATATTTCGGCTGCCGCACTTGAGAAGGTTCCGGCCGGCGCGTTCGCGCGATGCGCTGCGCTGGCCGACGTCACCCTCCCTTCGGTGGCTGAAATCGGCGCATCGGCATTTGCCGGCTGCAAGGCGCTGACCGCGATGGAATTCCCCAAATCCCTGAAAAAGATTGACGAAAAGGCCTTCTACGGCAGCGGCCTCGCTGCGGCCGATCTGGCGGGATGCCCCGCGCTCGGCGAAATCGGCGCCTGGAGTTTCGCCGTCTGTGGCGACCTTACGTCGGCTACTTTCCCCGAAAGTCTGAAAGAGCTCGGCACCGGCGCATTCTACAGCGCCTCGGCGCTTACGCTTGGCGAGCTACCCCCCGTGGCCCGTCTGTCGGACCTCTCGCTGGCTGCTATCGGCGGCACGGCCGATGCATCGCTCACACTTCCCGAAGGGATTGAAATCGGCGACTACGCCATGTCGGGGTGGAAGGGAGTTCAGCTGCTCACACTTCCTGAGACCACCGGCCGTATAGGCACCGAGGCGATGGCCGGCTGGACCGACCTCGCCACTATCGACGGCCTCAACGCCGTAGAGGTGCCCTTGCTCGGCGAGGATGTATGGAAGGGGATTGATCCCTCGGAGGTTCTTCTGCGGGTGTATGATACAAAGGCGGACGACTTCAAGGCTGCCGACCAGTGGAAAGATTTCAGATTCGATGTTGTTACCGGCGTTGACGACGCTGCGGCCGAAGGTGTCGGGCGCCTGCGCGCCTGGTTCGAAGGGATGACACTCAATGTGGAGGCACCCCTGGAAATCGCCGCCATGGAAATATACGACGTGGAGGGACGCCGCTACAGCTTCCCCACGGTTGCTTCCGAACCCACGCGCCGCGCTGTTGACACCTCGGCATGGGGCGTGAGGGTGCTCCTGGTGCGTGTTCAGTTGGCCGACGGCAGCGCCGCCGCCCTGAAACTGGCGCGGTGAGGGAGGTTGGCGTCGAGCCAGGAGAAGATGCGGGGGTAGAGGGCGGCTACGAGGCCGGGCGAGGAGAGCAGGAGGTCGTGGAGGCCGCCTACTACCTTGATTTGTGTGACGTCGGGGCCGAGGGTGCGTCCGTAGCGGGCGATGTCGGCCACGGAAAGCACGGCGTCGGCGCGGTTGAATTCGGGCGTCCACCGCGAGCCGTCGACGCTACGGGCGGAATACATCAGAAGTATGGGAATCCTGATGTCGGCGTGGCCGCCGCGAAGGGCTTTCTGTGCCAGTGTGATGGCGCGTATCCATCCGGCCGTCACGTCGGGCGACTGAGGCATTTTCCAGTCGGTGCGGTAGGTCCAGCGGCCGTGGCGGTCCTTTAGGAGGCTTTCAGCGTAGGCCTGCGACATTCCCTGCGAAATTTTCAGCCGCGGGTCGATGAGTCCCACCCAAGAGATGATGGGGATGAAGCGTTCCTTCCAGCCTAAATTCCAGTCGAGGAAGGGGGAGTTGAGCACGAGGGCGTCGACGGGCGCATCGGGGCGGCAGTGGATGTAGTAGGCGGAGATAAGGCCTCCGGTGCTGTGGCCCATCAGTACGGTGGGACGCCGGGAGCCGGCGGGATTGATGGCTACGAGCGCCGAATCGATGTCGGGGAAATATTCGTCGAGACTGCGGGCATCGAATACGGGCTGCCCTTTGCGCAGCGAGCGGCCGTAGCGTCGCAGGTCGACGGCATAGAAGTCGTAGCCGTGGGCAACGAATTCGTCGCCCATCTCCGCGTTGAAGAAATAATCGTTGAAACCGTGGACGTAGAGCACGGCGGGAACCGTTCCGTCGGGAGCCTTGGCGCGCAATGAATCGGGCACAAGCTTGCGGATAATCGTGGAGACCACCGGACCGGAGTAGTCGCGGCCCTGGTCGACGGTACGGGCCATATATCCGTCGGCGAGTATGTCGGTACGCCATGAAGAGGCTGCTGTAGCCGAGAGGGCAAGAAGCGTCGCAAGGGCGAGAAGGATGCGTTTCATTTGATTACGGTTTTTTCAGGTTTTACTGATGAAAACAACGCCCGGGCGAAAATGTTGAGGCCCGGGCGCCGGATGGCTATATATTATTAAGGTGCGGAGTGCGCTTCAGATGAAAGCAAGGAATGAAGATGAGGGTGGCACATGAATTGTCCGGAAGCCCATGGCGGCTGCCGCACGGCAGTTTGCCTCGGAGTCGTCGAAGAATGTGGTTGCGGCGGGGTCGAGGCCGAAGCGCTCGATGCAGAGACGGAAAATCCGCTCGTCAGGCTTGCAGCAACCGGCCTCGAAGCTGGTGACGACACCGTCGAAATAGGCGTTGATGTCGCGGCCTTCGGCGGCGAAGGCCCGGAGAATGGGGCCGTGCCACATCACGGGGTTGGTGTTGGAGATCACGAACGTGCGGTGGCCCTCGGCGCGGAGCCGGCGCAAAGCCTGCAGGCGCTCCAGGGGGATACCGGTGATGAAGGCGTTGAAAGCGTCGTCGATCTTCCCGTCGGTTACGCCGGAGGGAAGGTGGTGGCGCACTTGTGCGCGCCACTGCTCCGGACTGACGGCGCCCTGCTCGAGCGCGAGGAATACGCCCCGCTGGCCGTAGTCGCCCAGATAGTCGGCTATGTCGGCGAAGCCGAGACGCCGGAACGCCTCGATGCAGTTTTCGCGGCGGATGTCGACGATTACGCCGCCGAGGTCGAAAAGAAGGTCGCGCGTCATCGGCATGTGAGGGGTTATTCCACTGTCCATGTGTCGCCTGCGAGAATCATGTCGCGCAGGGCGGAGAAACCCTTCTTGGCGCGTACTTCTGCCACCTGGGCAGATACTTCGGCATCGTAGGCGGGCGCGTCGACGTCGCGTATCACGCCGATGGCGAGGGGGAGTTCGATGCCGTCCATCATAGCCAGCTGCTGGTGGAGGAAGTTGGAGGGGGTATGGGCGTCGTGGACTAGCACGTCGTCGAGCGTGTAGCCATCCTGGCCGATGGTGACGGCCTTGACGAGGAAGCCGTCCTGCACCAGGCCCTTTTCCATATCCTTGCCGAAAAGCATTTTCTCGCCGTGGCGCAGATGGATGGTGCGGTCGGCGCGGAATTCGCGGTCGGCCACGTAGGCGTGTGTACCGTTGTTGAAAATCATGCAGTTCTGGAGAATTTCGACCACGGAAGCGCCTTTATGGCGGGCAGCTGCCACGAGGACCTCCTGGGTGGTCTGCAGTTCCACGTCGATCGAGCGGGCGAAGAAGTTGCCGCGGGCGCCGAACACGAGCTCGGCGGGGATGAAGGGGTCTTCGGTGGTGCCGTAAGGCGATGATTTCGAGACGAAACCGCGCGGCGAGGTGGGGGAGTACTGCCCTTTGGTGAGGCCGTAGATCTTGTTGTTGAGCAGGAGCATGTTGATATCGATGTTGCGGCGCACGGCGTGGATGAAGTGGTTGCCGCCGATTGCGAGGCCGTCGCCGTCGCCCGAAATCTGCCATACGGTGATGTCGGGGTTGGCCACCTTGAAGCCCGTGGCCACGGCGGCAGCGCGGCCGTGGATGGTGTGGAAGCCGAAGGTGTTCATGTAGTAAGGCAGGCGCGAGGAGCATCCGATGCCGGAGATTACGGCCGTCTTCTCCGGAGCGACGCCGAGCGTGGCCATGGCCTTGTGGAGGGAGTTGAGCACGGCGTGGTCGCCGCATCCGGCACACCAGCGCACGGGCTGGTCGCTCTTATATTGTTGTGCTGTGTAAGGCATTGTGAGTAAGATGTTAGGAGTGCTGACGGATTATTTTGCGGCGATGCGCTTTACGGCATCGGTGATTTCGCGAACCATGAAGGGCTGGCCCTCCACCTTGTTGATGCGGTGGATCTCTACGTCGGGGAAGCGGGCCTGGAGGTAGTCGGCGAACTGTCCGGTGTTGAGTTCGGCTACGATGACGCGGCGGTAGCGGCGCAGGATTTCGCCCGTATTGGCCGGCAGGGGGTTGATGTAGCGGAACTGGGCCAGAGCCACGGGCATCCCCTCGCGGGCGAGCTCTTCGGCGGCGGTGTAGAGGTGGCCGTAGGTACCGCCCCAGCCTACAAGAAGCGTGGCGGCCTCGGGTGAGTCGCATACCACCTCCTGGGCGGGGATGTCGTCGGCGATTCGGGCTATCTTCTGGCGGCGGATTTCCACCATGCGGGCGTGATTGGCGCCGTCGGTCGAGATTGCGCCGGTCTCGATGTCCTTTTCAAGGCCGCCGAGGCGGTGTGGAAGGGCGTCCTCGCCGGGGATTGCCCAGTAGCGAGAAAGCGTCTGCGGGTCGCGCATGTAGGGGCGCCAGGAGTCGCGCAACTCAGAGGGCACGCGCGGAACGCGGATTTCGGGATATTCGTCGGCTTCGGGAATGCGCCAGGCCGAGGAGCCGTTGCCGATGAAGGCATCGGAGAGCAGGATTACGGGGGTCATGTGCTCGATGGCGATGCGCGAGGCCTCGAAGGCCATGTTGAAGCAGTCGGTGGGACTTACGGGGGCCACGACAGCCAGGGGCGACTCGCCGTTGCGTCCGTAGAGAGCCTGGTTCAGGTCGGTCTGCTCGGTTTTTGTGGGGAGGCCGGTGGAAGGGCCGCCGCGCTGCACGTCGATTACCACCAGCGGAAGTTCGGCCATCACGGCCAGACCGATAGCCTCGCCTTTCAGGGCCAGACCGGGGCCGGAGGTGGAGGTAACGCCCAGCGAGCCTGCAAACGAGGCGCCGATGGCCGAGCATACGCCGGCAATCTCATCCTCCATCTGGCAGGCTTTCACGCCGAGGTCCTTGCGCTTTGCAAGCTCGTGGAGAATGTCGGTGGCGGGGGTGATGGGGTAGCTGCCCAGATAGAGTGGACGACCCGACTTTTCGGAGGCCATGATCAGGCCCCAAGCCGTGGCCTCGTTACCCTTGATATCTGTGTATACGCCCGGGCGGATCTCGTCGGTCGAGATGCTGTAGGTCGATACGGAGGCGTGTATGTTGTGGCCGTAGTCGTAGCCGGCGCGGAGCACCTTGGCGTTGGCTTCGTAGACGGCCGGTTTCTTTGCGAATTTTTCGCGGAGCATCTTGCGGGCGCTCTCCTCGGGGCGGTCGAAGAGCCAGCAGAGCAGCCCCAGAGTGAATATATTGCGGCATTTGAGCACCGACTTGAGGTCCATCCCCTCGTCGGCCAGAGCAGCTTTGGTCATCGACGTGACGGGCACCTCGACCACCTGGGCCGTGATTCCCAGTTCCTTTACGGGGTCGTCGGTGGCGAATTCGGCTTTGCGCAGGCCCTCGGGGCGGAAGGAGTCGATGTCGACGATGATGATGCCGCCGGGCTTGAGGAAGCGGTAGCTCTGCTTGAGGGCGGCCGGATTCATGGCCACGAGCACGTCGCAGGTGTCGCCGGGAGTGTGCACGCTGTGGCCCACGCTCACCTGGAAACCGCTGACGCCGCCGAGCGAGCCCTGCGGGGCACGGATTTCAGCCGGATAGTCGGGGAAAGTCGAGACGGAATTGCCCAGACCGGCCGAAACGTTGGTGAAAATGTTGCCGGCAAGCTGCATGCCGTCGCCGGAGTCGCCCGAAAAGCGCACGGCCACTTTCTCGAGCTGGCGCACGCGCCGGGCGGCCTCATTTGTGTTGTTCATGATAGCAAACAGGTAATTTTATTTCAACAGATTAGCAAGCAATGTGGAAGGTTTTGGGCCCTTTGGCCTAAACCGAGGCAAAGATAGCTCAAATAACTCAAAAAACCTAATAAGCAGCCAACGGCCGGACGCAATTGGAGGGATAACAAGGATTTTAGGAAGTTTAAAGAGTTTAGGGGCTGTAAGGACGACAGAGACCTTGGTGGTGCTTGCAGATTGGCGGGAAATGCGTAAATTTGTAGAATACAAAAATTATGGACCAAGAGGAATTCGACATACACAACAGCGCTGTGGAGCGCGACGGCGACTATGAGCGCGCGCTGCGCCCGGGGCGCTTCGAGGCGTTTGCCGGGCAGGAGAAGATCGTGGAGAATCTGCGCATCTTCGTGCAGGCGGCGCGCATGCGCGGCGAGCCGCTCGACCATCTGCTGCTCCACGGGCCTCCGGGTCTGGGAAAGACCACACTGTCGGCCATCATTGCCAACGAGTTAGGTGTGGGTTTCAAGGTTACTTCGGGGCCTGTGCTCGACAAGCCGGGCGATCTGGCCGGAATCCTTACGTCGCTTGAGGAGAACGACGTGCTTTTCATCGACGAAATCCACCGCCTGAGCCACACCGTGGAGGAGTATCTTTACTCTGCCATGGAGGACTACCGTATCGACATCATGATCGACAAGGGGCCGGGGGCGCGGTCGGTGCAGCTGTCGCTGTCGCCGTTTACTCTGGTGGGAGCTACGACGCGGTCGGGGCTGCTGACGCCGCCTCTGCGTGCGCGTTTCGGCATCAACTGCCATCTGGAGTACTACGACCATCCGACGCTGGAGCGCATCATACTGCGTTCGGCGGGACTTCTGGGGGTAGCGTGTACGGCATCGGCGGCCCACGAGATTGCGATGCGCTCGCGCGGGACGCCCCGAATCGCGAATGCCCTGCTGCGGCGCGTGCGCGATTTCGCCCAGGTGAAGGGCAACGGTTCGATTGACCCGGAAATAGCCCGCTACGGGCTGGAGGCGCTCAACATCGACCGCTACGGTCTCAACGAGATTGACAACAAGCTCCTTACGGTGATGATCACGAAGTTCAACGGCGGCCCTGTGGGTCTGACGACCATCGCCACGGCGCTGGGCGAGGATGCCGGCACAATCGAGGACGTCTACGAGCCGTTTCTGATCAAAGAGGGTTTCCTCAAGCGCACTCCGCGCGGCCGCGAGGTGACCGATCTGGCATGGCGGCATCTTGGCCTTGACCGTCCGGGTCTGGGCGGCCTCTTCGGCGAGGGGTAAAGCCTGAAAGGCAATCACCGAACTGTAGGGACGCACGGTCTGTGCGTCCTGATAGGATAATTGATTCTCAGTTAGATGCCCGGACGCACGAGCCGTGCGTCCCTACAATAAGAGGAATACTTTAAATATTAATTTTTCCGGAAAAATGGCCGGCATAAAAAGCTTATTCAAGGATACGGCTATCTACGGCATGAGCAGCATCGTGGGGAGGTTTCTCAACTGGTGTCTGGTGCCGATGTACACATATACTTTCGCGGCGGCGGAATACGGCGTGGTGACCAATCTCTACGCCTATGTGGCGCTGGTGCTCATAATCCTCACCTACGGCATGGAGACGGGCTTTTTCCGTTTCGCCAACCACGACCGCTGGACCGACCCGGGGCAGGTGTACACCACCTCGCTTCTCTCGCTTGGCTTCACGTCGATGGTGTTCATAATCGCGGCGTGCTGGCTCTCGCCCGAGATTGCGGTATGGCTCGATTGTCCGGGCCACGCCTCTTACATCTGGATGATGGCCATAGCGGTGGGTGTCGACGCCTATACGTCTATTCCCTTTGCCTATCTGCGCTACAAAAAGAAGCCTCTGCGCTTCGCCACGCTGCGCCTGCTCAATATAGCCATCAACATCGGGCTGAATCTCTTCTTCATTCTTGCGTGTCCGGCCATATGGCGGTCGAATCCGGAGTGGATCGGGTGGTTCTACAATCCCTCGTTCGGCATCGGCTACATTTTCCTTACCAATCTGATAAGTTCGCTGGCGGTGCTCCTGATGGTGGTGCCGGAAATTCTGGCCGAGAACTACAATTTCAATTTCCGGCTGCTTCGCGAGATGCTGCGCTATTCATTCCCGATTCTGATTATCGGTATAGCGGGAATCATGAACCAGACAATCGACAAGATTCTCTACCCGATGCTTGTGGCCGACCACACGGAGGCCATGACGGGACTGGGCATCTACGGCGCCAACTATAAGATCGCTATCGTGATGGTGATGTTCATTCAGGCCTTCCGCTTCGCCTACGAGCCCTTTATTTTCGCGCAGAACCGCGAGAAGGGAGCCGACAAGACGCGCGCCTACGTAGATGCGATGACGTGGTTCGTGGTGTTCGGGCTTTTCATCTTCCTGGGGGTGATGTTCTATCTGCCTGTACTGAAATATTTTATCTCGCCGGCCTATTTCGAGGGGCTTCGCGTGGTGCCTATAATCATGCTCGCCGAGCTGTTTTTCGGCATATTCTTCAACCTCTCGCTATGGTATAAGCTCACCGACCGCACAATCTGGGGCACATGGTTTTCGCTTCTGGGTCTGGCGGTTACGCTTGCACTGAATATCGCCTTCGTGCCGCGCTACGGCTATATGGCCTGCGCATGGGCGGCCTTCTGCTGCTACGGGGTGATGATGGCGGCGAGCTACGCCGTGGGGCGCGTGAAGTATCCTATCGCCTACCGCGTGGGCGCGCTCACCTTCTATTTCGCCGTGGCGATGGGCCTCTGGGGTGTTTCGGCACTGCTCACCACGGGGGTGGAGTGGGTTGACTTCCCGACGCGGCTGCTGCTGCTCTGCGTGTTCTGCGGCATAGTTTATGTGGGAGAAATCCGCCGCCGCCGTCGGAGGAGGGACGCCACAGCCGTATGATACTGTTTCTGAGCACAAACGACCTGCTCGGGGGTGCGGCGATGGTGACGTTCCGCCTCGTCGAGGCGTTGAGGCGCCAGGGGGAGGATGCGCGCATGCTCGTGGCCTGCAAGCAGAGCGACAAGCCATGGGTCGACACCGTCGACCCGCTGCGCTTCCGCGTGGCCAAGGCTGTGGAGCGTGCAGGTATATTCGTGCGCAACGGCTTTGACCGCAAGGATTTATGGAAGGTTTCGGACGCCTCGACCGGATGCGGCGCCACATCGCATCCGTGGATGCGCGAGGCGCGGGTGGTGGTGTTCGGATGGATATGTCAGGGATTGCTGTCGCTGGCCGACATCCGGAGGCTGGAGCGTACCGACAAACGCCTGGTATGGTGGATGCACGACTTATGGTGCGCCACCGGCATCTGCCATCTGCCGGCGCCGGGTTGTACGCGCTACACCGAGGGGTGCGGCCTTTGCCCGTGGCTGCACGGCCGCGCAGGGCGTCGTGACCTTTCGGCACGCATCTTCGGCCGGAAGATGGAAATCCTCCGCAGTTTCCGTATACGCTATGCAGCCGTAAGCGCCTGGCAGCGCGACCGCTGCATGGAAAGCCCGATTTTTGAAGGAAAAAAAATCGAGGTGCTCGGCCACCCGCTGCAGATGGAGGAATTCCCCGTCGTAACGTCAGACGAAGCACGTCGCGCCCTGGGCGCGCTTTCCCCCCTGCTTGCCGAAGCGCTTGAAAGCGGCCGACCCATAATCGCCATGGGTGCGGCACGCCTCGATGACCCCGTGAAGGGGCTTCCAATAGCCATTGATGCGCTTAACGATTTGAACGACAGGCGCGACGCACCGCGCGGCGTGGCCGTATTGTTCGGAGCGCTGAAGAATCCTGACGCCTTGGCCGGGCTACGGTATCCGCACGTACATATCCCTTATGTGGAGGCGCGGTTGCTTTCGCAGCTCTATGCGGCGGCCACAATAGTGCTCTCCACGTCGCATTTCGAGACCATGGGAGCTACCCTGATGGAAGGCATCGCCGGAGGCGCCACGGCTGTGACCTTCGGTACGGCCGGCCAGACCGACATTGTCGCAGATGGTGAAAACGGGTATATTGCCGCTTACCCGGACCCCGCATCCGTAGCCGACTGTATGGCCCGCGGTCTTGCCGCACCATTTCCACGCGACGCCCAGCACCGCTCCATCGGCCGCCGCTTCGCCGCCGATACCGTCGCCCGCCGTTTCCTCCGCCTTCTACACGGCTGACGGAAAAATAAATCTCCAGGGCTATAAACGGACTTTGCGGGGTCGGCGTGGGAAGAGTTTGCGGATGCGGAGGAGTAGGGGTGCGGAGGCGCTGCCGGCCACGACGAGGCTCACGGCAAGGATGATGAGGAGGATGCCGAGACAGTCGCGGGTGGTGAGACGCTCGCCGAACACGAGGATGCCGATAACCACGGCTGTGACGGGTTCAAGAGCGCCGAGGATGGCCGTAGGGGTGGAGCCGATGTAGTGGATGGCGCGCGTGGTGCAGAGCAGGGAGATGGCGGTGGGAAAGACGGCGAGTCCGAAAAGGTCGGCCCATAGCCATGGCTGCGAGGGGGTGTCGATGCCTCCTTCGGCAAGGGCAACGCCGGGGAATAGGAGCCAGCCGAATGCGAGGACATAGAATGTGACCTTCACGGTGGGCATCCGGTCGAGCTGGGAGCGGCTGATGTAGACGAGGTAGACGGCATAGGAGAGCGAGGAGCCGAACACCATTGCCGTGCCGGCAAGGCTGAGGGTGGTGTGGCCGTCGCCCCTGTAAAGAAGCGCTATGCCGCTGAGGGCCATGAGTATGCAGAGGGAGGTGGATAGTGTGAGCCGCTCGCCGTAGACGCACGTCATGATTACGGCCACCATGATGGGGTAGACGAACAGGAGCGTGGAGGCGATGCCTGCGCTCATGTAGTTGTAGCTCATGAAAAGCAGCAGCGAGGAGAGGGCGAACACAAGGCCCATGGCGGCCAGCGATGTACCCTGGCGGAAGGTGACGCCGAAGCGCTGGCGTCGCCATGCCACCATCGCCCCGAGCACCGGTATGGCCAGCAGATAGCGGAAGAACAGCACGCTGGCCGGACTCATGCCGTCGGCATAGAGCGGGAGGGCGAAGAGGGGGTTCATGCCGTAGGTGGCGGCGGCGACGGCTCCGAGGGCGTATCCTTTGATTTTTCCGTTCATCGAGAGGCTGCGCTCAATTGTTCTGGAACCGGGTGGGCGACATTCCGGTGAGGTGCTTGAAGTATTTGCCGAACGACGACTGGTTGGTGAAATTCAGCTCGTAGGCTATCTGCTGCACGTTTTTGCCGGAGTAGCGCAGCAGGTTTTTGGCTTCCTGAAGCACGTAGGAATCAATCCATTCGGCGGCGGAACGGCCGGTGGCCTCCTTGATGATGAGCGAGAGGTATTTCGGCGAGATGAACATCTTGTCGGCGTAGAAGGCAATGGCGCGCTGCGAGCGGTAGTTGGCGCGCACAAGGCGCAGGAAGGTCTGCACGTAGGAAAGCTTGCGCGAGTGGGTGCGCTCGGCCTTGGTGTGGCGCTCGGCTTCCTCGCCGTAGGCCATGAGCTGGTAGGCGGCGGCCGACATGAGCGAGCGGGCTATATGGCGGGTGTAGGGGTTGAGGTCGAGAGCGTTCTGATGGAGCATGTGGAAGTATTTGATCAGCACGTCGAGCTGATCTGACCGCAGGTCCATCACCTGTTTAGCCGAGGTGAAGAGATTGGTGTTGATGGCGTTGAGTTCGATGTTGAGGTCGTAGACAAAGCGGTTGCTCAGGAAGAGCAGGTAGGCGTCGAGCTCGTCGCCGTCCCAGTCGATGGGCTTGAATACGCGGTCGGGCGCCACGAATGTAACCGAACCCGGGTCAACCTCGATTGTGTCGAGGTCGATGGTGATTTTTATGGTGCCATTCACACTGATTATGATTATGAAGCCGTCGAAGCGGCGGGCGGCTGGGGCGTAGAAATAGGATGTGTTGGTAGTGATATGGGTCAGGATGTAGTCCTGGCCGAGATGCGAGTAGTCGTCGCTCACGTTCTTGAGCTGTGCGATCTGCGAGAGGCTCAGCGGTTCGTCCTCGAGTTTGACTTTCTTCTTCATAGGGAGAGGCTGGTGGATTTGGGTATTTATAGGCCTTACAGGGCAAAATTCCCCTTTTGTGCAAATTCTGCATCAAATTTACGCCTTTTCTCCCATTTTTCCAACCCTTTTGTTCCAATTCTTTTGGTGAATAAGCCATCGATTTTTGTGAAGATGTCGGATATTAACAGTAGAGATGTTGGCTGTCAAAGGGTAAGTGGAATGATGGACCCCCCGAGTTGTAGGGACGCACGGTCTGTGCGTCCGAATATAACATGCATAGTCTAAGCCGATTGCGCGGACGCACGAGCCGTGCGTCCCTACAATGTGGGCGAGAATTGAAGCTCGGCAGTACGCTCCGAATGTTAGTGTTTTGCGGACCTGGAATGGCGGATGTACCAGGGTGCATCCCTACATTGCTGTGGCCCGAAGTATTGCGGCAATCGGCAGACAACAGGTATGGATAAATGAAAAATGCTCTCCGGAGAGAGCATTTTTGCGGAAAAGTGCTCTCTGCAAAGAGCACTTTAGGGATGATAGGTTTAGAAATGGCAGCGGGAAATCAGAGACCCTGGTAGCCGGGGTTCTGGCTCCAGTTGGGGTTGCTCTGGAGGATTTCGCGGTGGATGGGGAGTAGGCGGTGGGTTTTGTCGCGGGCGGGAGTGCCGTCGGCGGCTACGCGCTCATGCCATACGCCGTCAACATACCAGCCGTTCTTCCAGGCCCAGTCGTTCTCAAACATTCCGTTGCGTATCAGGTCGTTGCGACGCCATGGCTCCATGATAAGCTCGCGCAGACGCTCGTCCATGAGGTCCTGGATGGTCGGCGTGCCGGTTACGTCGGGTGCGCCCGAGCAGCGGCGTACGATGTTCATCAGCGATGCGGGTGTGTCGCCGTTGGTGGCGGTGGCTCCGCGCAGCAGGCACTCAGCCTTCATCAGCACGATGTCGGCCAGACGGAAGATGGGGTAGTCGTTCTGCTGATGACGGTTGAACATATCGAAATCCTGCTGGACTGCCGGGAATTTGAAGCAGCGTGCGCCTTTGCGGCTGTTGAGCCATGCGGTGCCGTTGGCAATGGTGGTTGAGTTGGCAGCAGGCGCCATTTCTGCTCCGACGGAGTAGATGGAGGGGTCGTCAAGCTGGAAGTCGGCCACAAATTCCAGCTGGCCGATTTTGGAACTCTCGATGCAGTTGGTTTTTGAATACAGGTTGACCGGGGTGGTGGTAAAGTTGTAGTCCCAGTCCATCGCATAGACCGGCCCCTGGAGAATCATCTGGTTGCGCTCGTCGCCGGGAAGGTTGAATTTCTTAACTGCTTCGGGCGTCAAGACCTGAACTCCGGCTGTGGTAGCGCTGATGTTATCCCAGCCAGTGATTTGAGGCTTGAGGTACTTATGTTGTTTATAGTAACTCCAGCGCATCCACTGATGGCCTACGGAATTGCAGTTTGCCTGGTCAACATCGAGGGCGTAGATGAAGTCGCTGATATGTACGCCGTTGTCGGGGAAGAATTTGCGGCGGTAGCCGTTGCTGACATCAAATAAGCCGCAGGTCATCAGCTCGTCGCAGAGCTCAACGCAACGGTTGAGTTTCGGGTTGGGGGTGTCGGCTGTAACCTCTGTGATCGGTGTTGTGTAGACACCCCAGTTGAGGTAAAGCTTGGCAAGGAGGGCGCTTGCCATCCAGTAGTTGGGCTTGCCGTAGGTCGTGGAGTCGTTGGCCTTGCTGAGGGCGGATGCGCCATCGGCGTCGGTCTGGGCGAGGATTTCCTCAAGCTCGTTGGCGATGAACTGGGCGACCTCGGCGCGCGGTCGGCGGTCGACGGTTTCGCCTTCGCCATAGAAATGGTCCATAATAGGCACATCGCCAAACAGCTCCATAGCCCAGAAATGATAGTAGGCGCGGATGGCGCGCAGAGGCGCTACCTCCGGATCCTTTCCGTCGACTCCGCCATAGCGCGAGATAAGCAGTGAGGTCTGCTCGCTGCCCCATATAAGGTCATTGAGCATACGGATGCCCTCGTTGTCGAGCGTAAGGCAGTGTATGGATCCGTTGATTGCGCGGCCATTGTCGTAGTAGTTGTCAGAACCGAAGCATATGGCCATGAGTTCGTCGCCCTGAAGCATGACGACATCATCGAAGTCGCGGCTGTACCAGTGGTCGAGATAATGATATGCGCTGTTGAGGATTTCTTCCTTATACTGCTGGTAGTTGTCGGGGTCGGGTACCACATCCCTGTACTGGAAGACGATATTGTCGATGTCTTTGACGCCGAACACATACTGGTGGAATGGCGTGTTGACAATCATTACGTTTGGCTTGGATTCGTCGTTGGTCTGGGCGACCGCCTGGAAGCCGGAGGCAAGGAGCAGGGCTCCCGCGAGATATTTTGCTATTTTCATTTGATTCTGATTGGTTTATCGGTTGATGAATTTAAGCGTTTTGTTGTTTGCGACGATTACGTAGACGCCCGTGGGGAGGGAGGTAAAGTCGATTGTCACAGCTGCGGGCGACTGGCCCTGGCAGACCATGCGCCCCTCGATTGAGAATGCTGCGTAGATGAATATGCCGGCTTCGCCCGGTTCGATGGTTACGAGACCATTGGCCGACTTGATGGTTACGCCGGAGTCGAAGGCGATTTCGGTTTCGTCGACCGAGGCTATTTCGCCCTCGAAGTTGATGTTGGCGAGGTCTTCGAGCGGTATGGTCTGGGTTCCGGCCTTATCGTCGGAAATTACGGCGTTGCCGTCGGCGAATGTAATCGTCGTGCTGGTGGAGACTTCAATCTCGATGGGGTCTGCGCCAATGCGGTCGATGATGATAGTGAGCGGCTTGGTTTCAGCCGCCCACGCCGGCACACATGCCGACGCTCCCAGCAGAGCGGTTAGCAGAATAGATTTGAAATGAGACATGTGGTATTGGTTAGAGAAAAAATGGCTATAGGTCAGTGGTATGATTGGAACGGAATAGATGCAATTTATGCAAAGGTAAGTATAATGGGCACATTTTACCCCCCCGTTTGTTAAAATTGCTTAAACATGCGAGGCGGGGCAATCGGATTCGGAGGGCCGGATGTTTAAAAGGGGTAAAATCGATTTAAGAAGTCTTTAAACTTTTTCTTAAAATGGTTTCACAAGACGTATTCTTCAAGAGTTTGGCCTCTTTTTGGCTGCTTTCACCCTCATTTTCGGTCACGATGCCCGCATCGCTCCCTCAATTTCGGGTGAAATTCGCTCAAAAACAGTCTCAAATTCTTTTCGAAGAAAAAGTTTAAATGACTTCAAAAAAGTAAAACCTCAATCATCAGTATTATGAAACGTTTTCTTATCGCATTAGTGGCTCTTGTGGGCCTGGCAGGGGCGGCTTCCGCCCAGAAGGCTGAAATTCAAATCGGCTACGGCGGCTACACCCAGATGGATGCCACCGACTGCCACGACGGCTGGGGCGGAGTGAACAACGCCTGGGGTGCCGTGACGCTCGGCGTTAATTTCAACGTGGCCCGCAACTTCTGGATCGGGCCGAGTTATTCGATTTCCACGTGTACGACCAAGGGTGGTCCGGACCATTCGTCGATTGCTTACCACGTGCTGATGCTCAACGGGCGCTATAACTACTGGCGCAACAGTATGGTGACGCTTTACGGCCACGTGGGTCTCGGTGCAGTGATTTCCCATATGATGCCGCACCACATGGACTCGTACAACTGCACTTATTTCGCTTATCAGTTTACTCCGCTGGGGGCATCGGTGGGCATTTCGCGGTCGGTGACGCTCTTCGGCGAACTCGGCTTCGGCGCCCAGGGCCTGCTGCAGGTTGGAGCCCGCTTCTCGCTCTAAACACAAAGAGATAACAATGATGACCAACGGCGATGCGATGGCTCTGGCGGAGCATCGGTTGCCGTTGGCATAATTTTTTTGTATTTTTGCCGGTGTAAGAGGGAGTTGTATAACATTCGCAGATCATGTAGGGACATGCCTTTGGCTTGTATAAGCGGTTGATTGCCAATCACACATCGCAAAGCGATGTCTCTACATTGTTGATGAAGCCCCTTTTTGCAACATCCCCACTATCGGACAGATTGCAATGGAACAAGACAACAACCAAATAATCATATACCAGAGCGAAGACGGAGAAACCCGCATCGACGTAAAATTCACAGGCGATACAGTCTGGTTGTCGCAACAACAACTGTGCGATCTTTATAACTCAAGTAAAGCAAATGTCAGTGAACATATCAAGCATATTTTTGAAGATGGCGAATTGGATGAGTCGTCAGTTGTTCGGAAATTCCGAACAACTGCATCCGATGGGAAATCTTACAATATAACATTCTATAACCTCGATATGATAATATCGTTGGGTTATCGAATCCGGTCGGTTATAGCCACTCATTTTCGTCGGTGGGCTACAGAACGCCTAAAAGAATATATCATCAAGGGGTTCACTATGGACGATGAGCGGCTTAAAGGCAATGGTGGAGGTGCATATTGGCGTGAACTTCTCGACCGTATCCGCGACATCCGGTCGTCGGAGAAAGTTATGTACCGTCAGGTACTCGACCTTTATGCGACCGCCGTGGACTACGACCCGCGCTCGGATGTGTCGGTGGAATTTTTTAAGGTCGTACAGAATAAACTCCATTTTGCCGCCCACGGGCATACAGCTGCAGAGGTAATTTTCAATCGAGCGGATGCCGACGCTCCGCTTATGGGGCTGACATCTTTTAAAGGAGACCATCCGACGCTTCGCGACGTGAAGATTGCAAAAAACTATCTTGATGAAAATGAGCTGAAAATCCTCAACAATCTTGTGTCGGGATATTTCGATTTCGCTGAGATTCAAGCCATAAAACATCGTCCAATGTATATGGGCGACTACGTAAAACAACTTGACTTGATATTATCGTCAACCGGAGAGAAACTGCTTGAAGGATCCGGTTCTATCAGCCATCAAAGAGCAATGGAAAAAGCCGAAGCGGAATACCGCAAATTTCAGGTGCGCGAACTCTCCCCTGTGGAACAGGCATATATTGATACAATCAAATCCCTTAATTCCAAAATTACGAAAGACGGAAACAGGAAGTGAGGTTAAGCACTGGGTAATTGCGGCCCGACCGCGCGGACTGATGGTGGGCGGTTGGCAGTGGGGCGAAAATTTTGTATTTTTGCGGATGTAATGCAGAAAGAAACGTCAGACATCAAATCCGGAAATGATATTGAGCGAGGCTGTGTGGCCATCGGGGCTGCCGTGAGCGTGATTGTGCCGAACTACAACCACGCTCCTTATCTGGCACAGCGTATCGACAGTATTCTTGCCCAGACGTTTGCGGATTTCGAACTGATTCTGCTCGACGACTGCTCGACCGACAGCAGCCGGGAGGTTATCGAGCGCTACCGGGAGCATCCTAAGGTGGCGCATATCGTAGTGAACGAGCGCAATTCCGGTTCGACGTTCGCCCAGTGGCGCCGGGGGCTGGCGCTGGCGCGCGGCCGCTACGTATGGATTGCCGAGAGCGACGACTACGCCGACCCGGAATTTCTGGCCACGCTGGTGCCGCTGCTCGATGCGGATTCGGAGGCTGTGGTGGCCTTTACCGGCTCGCACATGGTCGACGCCGCCGGCGCTCCGATTCCCGGGGCCGACTGGGACCGTTATCGTCCCGGCCAGCCGCGCATAGAGCGCTACGAAGGTCCGGATTTCATTAAGAAGAAACTGCTGTGGACCGCCGACCTCTACAACGCCTCGATGGCGATTTTCCGCCGCTCGGCGGCTCCGGAAATCGAAGATGCCCAGACGCGGATGCGATATTGCGGCGACTGGCTGTTCTGGGTGAACCTCGCCCGGCGCGGCGCGGCTGTCGAGGTGCGCGAAAAACTCAACTATTTCCGCCAGCACAACGCCAAGGTATCGCCCGGAGCGTCAAAATCCGGGGTATATTTTATTGAAGGGCTGCCGATTATGGTGCGTGTGGCCGACGCATTGAAGCTTACTCCGGCGCAGCGGGCAATGCTCGCAGGGCGCACATGGAAGCGTCTCGGTCGCTTTCCGGCGGTGATGGAGAGCCATGGAGCAGCGATTCTGGCCAACCTCGACCGACTCAGCTCCGGGGCGTCGACGCGCCGGCGACGGCTTATAGCGCTCTACGAGGCCGACAAGTGCCTTAATTTCACAGGGCTACAGCACTAATCACCATCTTTCGCCCACAGTATGAAGACACGCCTGCTTTTCCTTATCAGTCGGTTTCTCGACGGCGGTATAGATACGATTCTTACGGAGTATCTGCGCAACATCCCGCTCGACCGCTACGACGTGACACTCGCCATCGGTACGGCCATGGGCGATCTGGAGGTGCACCGCTCCCGTCTTCCCGAGGGGGTGCGCGTGGAGTATCTCGTCGACGCTACGGCGCTTACCCATTGGCGCAAAGAAAAAATCAGGCGCCGCATCCCCGCGGCAGCTAAAATCTACGATGAACTGATACTCAATCCGATACGCACAGCCGTGGCACACCGGCGGCTGAAGCGGCTCATCAGTCAAGCGGATGCCGTAATCGACTTCGATGCAACGTTTTACACGATGCTCCGCAGTTGTCGGGTGCCCGTGATTGGGTTCTACCATTTCAGCATCGAGGAGAATCTGCGCCGCAGCCGCCGCCATACGCTCCGCCAGATGCACGGGATGGCTAATTATGCACATATTGCATTGATTTCCAATGTGATGGTGGAAGAGGGTAAGCGCCTCTTTCCTGAGCTCGCATCCAGATTTACGCGTATCTACAACGGATACAACTTCGCCGACCTGCGCCGTCGCGGTGAGGCGGAGACGGTAGTGGAGGTGCGAAAGCCCTATTTCGTTGCTGTGGAGCGGCTTGAAGAGAGCCAAAAGGATGTATCGACTCTTTTGCGGGCCTATGCAAAGGCTCGCACAGAGGCCGACGGGCCGTTTCCCGGACTGGTGGTTGTCGGCGCCGGACGCGACGAAGCTATGCTGCACCATCTCGCCTCCGATCTTCATATCGAAGATGCCACCGTCTTCACTGGATTCCAGAGCGATGCAGCCCCATATATATCACGTGCCGAAGCACTTGTGCTCGCCTCGAAATACGAGGGTTTCGGGCTGGTGCTCGTCGAGGCCATGGTGCTCGGACGTCCGGTGGTGGCATCCGACTGCCCATCGGGGCCGGCCGAGGTGCTCGACGGGGGGCGCGCCGGTATCCTCGTGCCTGTTGGCGACGTCGACGCGCTGGCTTCGACACTTTCGCAGTTGGCGGCTGATTCCGCAATGCGTGAGCGCCTTGCCGCAGCCTCGGCCGAGCGTGCCAAGGCTTTCGATATCCATGAATCTGTAAACCAATTATTAGAATTATGCCGACCCAGCAGATAAACCAGGGCGCCCCCCGACCGCGGATTTCAGCCGTGATGAACACCTACAACGCTGAGCGCTATCTGGAGGAGGTTCTCCGCTCGCTCCGCGGTTTCGACGAGATTGTGGTGGTCGACATGCACAGTACCGACCGCACGCGCGAGATTGCTGCCGCCCACGGGGCGCGCATCGTGGATTTCGAGCGCTGCGGCATCTGCGAACCTGCGCGCAACGCAGCCATTCAGGCCGCTACGTCGCCCTGGGTACTCATTGTCGATGCCGACGAGGTGGTGCCCGAGCGTCTGCGCGAGTATCTTTACGAGGTTGCGGCGCGGGCCGACGCGCCCACGGCCCTGCGCATTCCCCGGCGCAACAGCTTCATGGGCCGCGAGTTGCATTCGCTTTATCCTGACTACGTCACCCGCTTCGCTCGCCGCGATGCAATCGACTGGCCGCCGGTGATACATGCTCAACCGGTGGTTTCCGGCGTTGTAGAGTCGATACCGGCTTCGCGTCGCGACCTGGCGTTTATCCATCTGGAGGAGAATACGATAAATTCGCGGATGGAGAAGGCGTCGCGATATGCTGAAAAGGAGGTCGAGCGCCGCGGCAAGCGCCGCTATTCTGCGGCGGCGTATGCGGTTAAGCCGCTGGGGCGGTTTGTGAGAAGCTATTTCCTTAAGGGCGGCTGGCGCGACGGCCGGCCGGGGCTGCTGTGGGCGCTCCTGGAGGCGCACTATAAGCTGACGACATTACTACGTCAGCACCCTGACGGACAGTGATAACGGCCCGTCTGTGGCCGGAAATATGTAAGGGTGTTAACAATGGTTCTTTAAAATACAATGCGGCAGAGGTGTAAAAAAAGCGGCGCGCCGCCCCGGATGGGGTTTGGCGCGTCGCCGTGATTGATGTGTGTTTATGAAGATTAGTTAATCCTCGATTTTGCCTTTTTTCTTGGCGAGACGGAGATAGTAGCCGGAGAAGTCGTTCTTCTTGCCGCATTTCAGTTTGCTGTAGTTGAGGTCCTGGGCTGCCTTCATTTCCTCAGCCTCTTTTCCTTCGGCGTTGGCGATGAGCTCGTCGGCGCCGGTGGTGTTGAACCATACGCCGCCTTTCTCAACCTTTGCGGAACCTACTTTCTTGTAGGAAATTTTCTGGGTCTTGGGGTCCTGCTGCTGCTCGAGGATTTCATATTCGTCGCCGGGAGTCAGACCTTCTTTCGAGCCGATTTTGGCATAGATGAAGCCGTCGGAGCAGCTCGAGATGGGAACTACCGTACGGAATACCTCGTTCTCTACCTGCAGTTTGGCAAGGGCTTTGTCGATTGCGCGTGCGGTGGCCGACGAAGCGAGCTGGTCGAGAGTCTTGGTCTTGTCTTTCTTCACGCCGGAACGGGCCTTAGTCTGCCCTACGTAGGTGAGGTGGCAGAGACCGGCGTCGAGAAGGTCCTGAAGGGTGGCGTTCTCATTGTAGAGAACTTTGTCGGAGAGGGCCATGTCGATGTCGTCGTTCCAGTCGAGTTTATAGAGGTTGGTGATGGCTGTTACGGAATACATATCCTTCATCAGGGCGTTGGTTGCTGCTTCGGCAGCTTTCTTTGCGCCGAGGGCTGCAAGGCCACCGAGTGCGCCGAAGTTGGAGCCGGCGGCCGAGGCTGCTCCACCTACCATTTCGGAAATTTCCTTGGCAAGGGCCTTGTTGTTGCGGAAACGGAGGTTGGTGGCAACCACGAAGGTATTGTTGATAAGTTCGAAACCCTGAGCGGAAAGCATGGCTTTAGCGTCGTCGTTTACAGCAGCCTGGGCCAGATCTACGGCGGATGCGTTTTCAAGGCCGCGCTCCATAATCAGACCGGGGTTGAATTTCGGGGTGCCCTCGGGGTTATAATTATACCATTTGGCAACCATGTTGTCGGCAATTTTATGCTCGCCGAGGAATTTTTCAACTGCCGCGAAGATATAGTCGTCGACTTTCTCGTAGCGGATCATGGTAGAGGAATTGGCACCGGTCAGACCGCCTACGGCTGCGCCCAGAAGTGCTTTGCCGGTTGCGCTTCCGCCTTTGCCTTTGGGGCGTGCGGCCTTGGCCTCTTCGTCGGTCATGCCGGCGGTAATCTGGTCGAAGTCGAGCACGCGCCATTCGAGGTTGTGGTCGTTGAACTGCTCGGGGATAGCGAGAGTGGGGAACACCGATTTGGGTATTCCGCCCAGGCTTGAAAGTCCGGATTCCTGCAGGGTAGCGGCATAGCCTTCGGCGTCGGTCTCCTGGGCCTCCTGGTCGAGACGAGTGTTCTGCTCGTCGGAGTTCACCAGAATGGTGTAGATGGAGCTACGCATGAATTTGGGATCGTCGCCCCTCATGGTTGAGGGTACGGCCAGCATTGCTGCGGCTGCGCCTGCAACAATAAGTTTGTTGATTTTCATTGAAGTGTGTTTATGATAAGTGTGATAATGTCGTGTTTACCAGACGATCCAGTTGTTGCGTACCACGGTTTTGGGCTGATTCTGAGCCCATGCCACGGCTACCTGCTTGGCGGCGTCGATGCGCTGCTTCTCGAGAGCAACCTGATTGCGGTATTTTTCCTTGGTCTCGAAGTCGTAGTTCTGCTTCACTACCGAACCCATCTTCTGGCCGAGGGCTTTTGCCTGGGCGTAGCATGCGGCTGAGGGGTCGATCTGTGCCAGGTAGCTGTAGGCGGCTGCCGCACCGGCGTCGGTGGGATCGGCCGCCCATTCGCCTTCGGCCTGGGCAAGAAGCATGGCGCCGTCGTAGTTAACCTTGTCGGTATAGATGCTGTTGGCGAGCTGAGCTGCCTGGTTGTAGCCTGTGCAGCATTCGGGCACGGCGGTGGCCCAGTAGAGGGCTTCGTCGTAGTTGCGGGCTTTCAGGGCAGTCTTGGCCTTGGTGAGGTAAGTGGGATAGTTGTTGTTGAAGTAGTCGATGATTTTGGCCTTTCCTTTTTCCACGAAGTTGATAAATTCGGGATTCTTGGCGTTCAGGCTGGAAAGCGCCTTGGTGAGGGCCTGCTCCTCCGAGCCGCCCACACCTTTGAGCGGAAATGTGGCTGTGGCGAATACTTTCTGGTTGGAGCCGTCGCAGATGGCGAGCTGGAGGTCGGTCTTCATAAGAACGCGGCCGCTCAGGCCGGGTGCAGCCTCGCCGTAGGCTGTGTCGAAACGACCTGCGAGGAAGAACTGGCAGTCGTAGTCGCCGGCGGCAACCCCTGCGTGAGAGAGCACCATCTTGAGTTTTGCTTCAAGTTTGCGGGCCACGGAAGCGGGCACTTTGTCGCCTTCGGAGATGGGGGCGATACCCATGCCGATTTCGCACTCGGCGGCTCCGGCCTGCAGTCCGGTGGCTGCGAGCACGGTTGCGAGAGCTATATGCTTAAGCGATAGTTTCATAGGGAATGACTTTTGGAATTATACGTTTGAAGCGCTGAGCGGCGGATTATTTTTCGCCGATGTAGAGGCGGCCGAGGCCCAGGGCCGGAGATGAGTTTTCAGCCGGGAGTCCGAGGTCGGCAAGTTTCTGCTGAAGGCCACGGGCCCAAGCCTTGGCGTCCATGGGGCGTCCGTTGGTATCTTTCATGGGGATGCGCACCTGGTTGAAACGCAGGCGTGTACGTCCGGAGCTGCGCTGGTTGAACTGGTGGTTGACCGTATTGTCGCTAACCCATTCGTAGATAATCTGGCTGAGTTCCTGACCGCCGAATTCGGTGTTCATCGTTGTGCCGGCGCCGTTGTCGAGGATGCGGACGTCAAGACGGATTTCGCGGCCATTGGCCTGGAGATCGTCGAAATGCTGCTGGAGGAGTGCGCAGAAGGAGTCGAAGTTATTCTTTACAGCCTGCTTGAGAGCTACGGTGAGAGGCACCGTGCGGCGAACTTCGCCGGTCTGGGCGGCGATTGCGCTTACAGCTTTCGAGGAATAGGTGTCGATAGCCTTGATGTTGAAGTCGGCCGAGTAGAGTGAGCCGGCGTTGTTACCGGACCATTCCACTTCCACAGTGATGTCGGGCTTGGCGCGGTTCACGAGTTCATCGAAGGCGTTTGAGCCTGCGCTCGCACCGGATTCGGCACCTTCAAAAGCCTCGTCCATAGCATCGTCCATGTCGTCTTCCTCGCTCTGGGCTGTGGCGTCCACCATAGGGAAGCCGCGCTCAGCGAAAAGCTGCTGGAAAGCGGTGTTGACCGAGCGGAACTCCTTGTCGCCGATGGCCTTTTCATAGTCGGGATATTCCTTGTCTTTTACGGTTTTGGTATAGCCGTGTTCGATGCACCAGTTTTTTTCGGGGAGCACCATAATCGAGGGAGGAGCGGCCAGCGCCATCTGAGCGGATACTACGACGGCTGCACCAAGGAGGGTTTTAAGAAGATTCATTGCTTTTGAATGTGAGAAATAAGAGATTGGTGTCTGATCTAATGGGATTTGTGGAGAGGTCGGGCATCAGTTGCGGGTGCCGGGTTTTAGCACGCCGTCTTTTTCGAGCTGGCGGCGGAGACCTTCGCGGTCTACGGTGACGATTACGCCCCAGTTGTTGATCGATGTGCCTTTGGCTTCGAGGCGCGAGGCCTGGTTGCCGGTCTCCTCGCGCACGAATTTCTTATATTCGCCGCCGTCGGAGAAGAAGGGGTTGAAGTATTCGGCGTAGCGCTCGCGGGCGTTGACCTCGAGCACGAGCGGGGTTGTATTGCAGGGACCGTTGTCCTTGATGCCCTTGAAGAGCACATCGGCCACGGCGTTTTTCTTGGCCTGCTCGATGGCGTCGGCCTTGCTGACGCCCTTGCCCCATGCGCGGAGGGTCTGGGAGCCGTCCTGCTCGGTGCCGAGGCAGCGTGTCTCGAAGTTGGCATATGCTGCCGACGATGCTATCTGGGTGGTATGCTTGGAGCAGCTGCTCAGACCGGCTGCCACAATGGCCACTACGGCCACTGCAAGCGATAAAGCGGTTGACTTTTTCATGCTGTTGTCGTTTTGAGGTTAGAATTCATAGCCCAGACGCAGGCATACGAAACTGGTGTACTTGCCTTTCTTGAGGTCGACTACATTGCCCGTGGTCTGCTCGATATGGAAGTCGGGAGCGGAGATGCGCTGGCCCATGTAGCTCAGGCCGAGGGTAAAGGCCTGGCGGGGTTCGCCGATGCGTACGCCGATGGTGGGTCGGAAGAATACGCCGTCGCCCACGGATGCGCCGGCTTCGATGCCCCAGTAGGGCACGGTGGTGCGGTAGAGGCTCGGCATGAAGTTGCCGCGCACGGTGGCGAAGATGGGCATGCCCCATTTCACGTCGCTGGAGCGCAGGCATCCCTGGTCGATGTAGTAGCGGGCGCCGGTGCCTACGCCGACCTTAAGATACTGGCTGAAGCGGTAGCCTACGGTGAAGTCGACTTCGGCCAGACCCATGTTGTGGCCGTGGAAATGGCAGGAGTAACCGCCGAGAGCTTCGGCTGCAAACCATACGCCACGCTCGAAGGTGGTGTAGTTCTGCTGGTTGGGGTCGTAGCCTTTCGATGGGATGCGCTTTATCTGGTTTTCCTGGGCCGATGCTCCAAGAGCCATTAAGGCTGCTATGGCTATGGTCAGAAATTTTTTCATAGTCGGGAGGGGTTTTTAGGTGTGTTTCCGGTTGCGGTAGCGGTAGCGGACGTATTACCAGCCGGTTTTCAGCGATTTGGTTATGCCGTCGCGCTCAAGCTTCTTGCGGAGTTCGCTTACGTTGACCGATACCATCTGGCTTACATAGTATACTTTGCCGTTTTTCGATACTTTCCGGGTGTCGGGAAGGATGTCGACGTATTTGATGGCCTCGCCGCTGCCGAAGAAGTCGGCGAAATAGTCGGCGTTCATGGTCTCGCGGTCGGCGCTGCCGGCGATTGGCGGATGGTTGGACGAGGCGTCGTAGGCCGAAGTGTTGGATTTGTCGGTCCATCCTTTGAAGAGCACACCGCGCACGGCGCAGCGGCGGATGTCGTCGTCGGTCACCTTGTTGGCTTTCTTGGCCGAGCAGGTGGCGGTGATGGTGGGTCGGCCGCCGTTGCCCACACCTTCGCCGGTGATGGATACGTCGACAACTTCGGGATCCTTTGCTCCGGCAACCATGCAAACGAGCACGAATGCCAGCATCATCATGATTTTTTTCATACGAAAAAGTGTTTTATGGTTTTTATTTAGATTCGGGGTTGAAGATTCCGGATGTGATATTTTTTTTAGATTAGTGGGTGGGTGGATAATGAAAAAAGTAGTCTACAAAGCCAACAGGGAGCCCTCCGGGGCTGCCGGGAGGGGATGCAAACGGTATTTCATAAAATTGCGGACTGCATACGGTCGATATTTCGTTAGCATTAAGCTGAAAGCGAAAGCACAATAAATGCATAATTTTATTGCATCACGCAAAATTAATGAAAAAAAGTTCAAATTACCCCCCGTTTTGTTAAAGAATGCAAATTAGGGTATATATATCTACAATTCAGAGTTTTAGAATTGTCAGCACATCTAAGATCGCATAAATATGTAAGGGCTTTATCGACTTTAAGGACTTTAAAGACCTTAGGGACCTTAGGGACTTTAGAGACTTTAAAGACTTTAAGGACCTTAAAGTCCCTATGCCTATTAAAATCTTTCATGCCGCTAAGGGTTTTGGTTTCTGAAAGACGCTCCAATACTTCGGTGGAGTTGCGGATTTATTGTCGGGAGGGGTTGGGTGTGGCGGTGGAGTCGGCGGGGGCGGTGGATTTCTTTTTGCGGCGGAGGAAGTTGAAGAATGAGGAGAAGGAGTCGAAGTCGCGCTTGAGCACTACGCCCACGCCCTGAGTGGTCTTGGCGGTGCGGAGGTAATAGTTCTGGTCGTTGTAGCGGTTGTAGGCCTTCAGGCGCCAGCGGCCTTCGCGGTCGAGGAGGTATTCGAGGTCGAAGTCGCCTATAAACTGGTTGGTGTTGAGCGAGTTGTCGCGGTAGCCGAAGTTGCCGTTGAAGAGCAGCCGGTTGTTGAGCAGGCGCGAGGAGAGGGCCACATCGACCTCCACGTCGCTGAAGTCGCCGCGGTCGCTGCGGAAGGTAGGGGCGATGTTCCAGTTGTCGGAAATCTGGCCGAGCAGGTTGCTGAGCTGCGAGGAGATTGTCGACGAGGCCACCGACACAAGCTCGTTGCCCTTGGTGGTAGAGGTCATGTATTCGGGTGTATAGAAGCGGTTGAGGGCCAGCAGGTAGATTATCTGGCGGTTCATCATGTCGTCGGTCGATACGATGGAGCGCACCTTGCGGTATACGTCGGATGTGAGGGTGGGGAACTCGAGGTCGAAGGCGATTTCAGGCTGGCGTATGTCGCCCGTCACCTTCATCAGGGCGTGCACGGGCACGTTCGTTCGGTTCAGGTCCTGGTCCTGCAGGAAAGATTCGTCAAGGTCGGAAAGGTTGGCGTTGAGGGCGTAGATGGCCTGGATGTTGAGCTGGGCGGCGTAGGGGTCGCCGTTGAACACTATTTCCGAACCGGGCTTGATAGTGAAGTCCTTGATTATCACGTCCTGGAGGGTGAAATTATAGTAGCCGCGGTCGAGGGTGTAGGTGCCGTACATGCGCAGGTCGTTGTTGGCCGACCCGTAGTCGAGACGCAGGTGGCCGCTGCCCCAGGCGCGGATACGGTCGCCCCTCACGGGGTCCATCACCAGCACGAGAGCCGCCTGAGGCGTTACGCGCATCTGCAGCGAGATGTTGTAGTCGCTGGGGATGTCGGGGGCGTGGTCGCGGACCATTGCGCGCAGGCGCTCCACGAGGTCCATCGATGTGTCGCGCTCGAGCTTCACGGTGTCGGTCAGCTCGGCCGAGAGCGTGTTTTTGTCGCGGAAGGTGAGGAAGGAGTATTCGTCGGCCACCTCCTGGTCGGAGAGCACGAAGGTGAAGGTGGATTTCGGCGCCGTGGCCATGTCGACATTTATGTCGATGCGGCCCGGAGCGCCCTTGACGGCCGCACCTCCGTCGCCGTAGATTTTACCGTGCCAGATGGGATTGTCTTTGGCCGTCTCGTTGTAGGCCAGGAAGTTGCGGGCGTTGGAAATGGAGAACTCAAACCACGGCTCCTTGAAGAATTTATGGCGTACCCAGCCGTTGAGGTCGGCCGTGTGGCCTTCGGCGTCGCGGATTGTGATTCCGTTGAGGTCAATCAGGCCCGGACGGAAGTGAACCGAGTCGGTGGCCGTATAATATGTATTGGTGAAGTTGATTTTCAGACGGAGGTCGTCGGCGAATACATCGCCCTCCAGGTCGATGTACTTGAAGTTACCCCACAGACGGCACTCGCCCGAGGCGTGGCCGCTGATGTCGCTGGCGAATGCTTCCATGTAGGGCTGCATGAAGGCCACATTGGTGTGGTCGACCTTGAAGCGGATGTCGAGCGAGTCGTTGAGCGGGAAGATGGCGCCGTCGACGAAGGCCTTGCGGCGGTCCGGCTGGTCGATTACGGCGTCGAGGGTAATGGCGCGCGACTCGCGCTCCCAGTGGCTGCGCACCAGGGCGTTGCCGAGCACTACCTTGTTGTAGCTTATGCCGCTCACGCTCAGACCGGGTGTCTCCAGTATGGGTTCGGAGGTGAACAGGCGCGAGGCGTAGAATGTGCCGGTGGCGTCGCCTCCGAGCTTCACCTTGTCGATGCCGAGGCTCTCGAAAAGATAGTCGAGGTTGAAGTTGCGCAAATCGAGCGTGAGCAGCGACGCGGCGTCGTCGCCGACGGTGCCGTTGATGCGCACGAACTGGTTGGCGCGGTGCACGTTGATACCGTCGACCGCGATGTCCTTCGGTCCGCGTAATGATACTTTCGCCGGAGCCACGCGCCATGTGGAGTCGTTGAACGTAAGGCTGCCTGGGAGTATGTTGATTTCCGTGCGGAGCGGCGAGTCGGCGGCGTCCTCACGCCAGAAGTTGGTGAGGGCCGACAGGTGGCCGTTGTAGGCTTTCTCGCGGGCTATCTTCCAGGCTACGTCGGTGTTTAGGCGGTCGCGCTCGGCGTTGGCCGAGAGGGCCAGATGCAGGGGGCCGTTCTGTGTGGGCGCCGTGGTGGTGAAGTCGAAGCTGCCGTTGGCGTCGGCTCCGCTCAGCAGCGCCGACACGCGGGTGTTCTCTATCAGTTTGTTGCCCTGGCGGAGGTAGGGCGCGTCGATAGCCAGAGCCATGTCGGAGGCCGATTCGTTCATCTCTCCGGTAATCTCCACAGGATAGATCACGCTGACGGGAATCCGGAAGAACTCGGCGGCGCGCTCGGTCTCGCCGACGCGGAAGCGGAATGTGAAATCGTTGGGGGTGTCGGCGGCCGCAAGCTGCCGGGCGGGTGTCGCGACCACCGAGGGGAGTACGCGCGATGCTATCGCACTGGCTGCGCGGGCTATGTGGCGGAAATCGTAGCTTCCCTGGATTGTGCCGTTGATGAAGTCGCTTTCAAGGCGGAGCTGCCCCTCGTCTGATTTCAGGCCGAGATGGCCGAGGGTGAAGACCTCCGAGGGTGAGCGGCGGATGGATAAGTCGCGGATGTCGATGTGTCCCAGCATATTGTGGAGCTGCGGGCCTTCCAGATCTACGTCGAAGTCGGCGGCCAGCTCCACGCCCGGATATTTTTCGGTAAGGTTGAGCTGGTTGGGAACGAACCGGCCGACCGAGCCGTCCAGACGCACGGTCCTGGAGTCGCGGGCAAGCGACCACGCTCCCGCGAGGTTGAAACTGAGGGCGTCGCCGTCGGTCTCGGCCGAGAAAGTGAGCATGTCGCCGTCGAGCGTAGCGTCGGCGAGAATCTCGCGGTAGGCTATGTGGCGGAAATCGAAGCGGTCGATGTTGAGTTCGGCGTGTCCCCGGCGGTTGCGGCCGTCGGCAGCATAGGTGAGTGCCACCGACCCGTCGGCATCCCCCAGCTCGGGATTGTCGAGAAGCTGCCCCACACGGAAGGCTCCGATGGTGGCCAGTTCGCCCTCTACCGAGAAGCTGCGGATGGACCGGAAGGCGCCCTCGGCGAATAGTTCGGTTTGACCCTGGGCGCAGGTAGTGGAGAGCGTCACGTCGAAATCGCGGGCTATGAGGTTGGCGGTCGCAGTCACGTCGATGGCGCCCATGCGCGTGGCCATGTACTTCAGCTTCGGCGAGAGGGGGGTGAAACATGCCGCTATGCGGGCCGCCTCAGTTCCGGTGGTATGCAGCTCGAAATTATGGATGTTGGCTGTGGCGCGGTCGAGGTCGGCCGGATGGCGGCCGCTCCCCTCGATGCGCAGCCTCGTTGTGCGCGAGTCGGCAAGGTCGATGTCGATGTCCGCTCCCTCCAGGTTGCCGTCGATGCTAAGCCGGTTGATGTCGACGCGGTCGGGCAGGCTGCCCAGGGCAGGGATGAAAGCTGCGAAGTCGGCCGGGGATATGTAGCTCCCGGGAGCAACGTTGAGCCTCACCGTATGTTTGCGCAGGGCCGGGAGCACGTCGGCGAGGTGCTCGGTGGGGAGCGCGATGTCGTCGATGCGCAGCGATGAGTGGGGAAGCGTCAGGGCGAGATTGTCCACCGAAATCATCGAATCGGCGAGCGCTGCATTGGCCGTAAGCGACTCCAGCCGGAACCCCGAGGGGCCGGTAAAGCCCATGCGCTTTATGGAAAAAGCGAAGTCGCCGCGGCGCAGACGCGGTGCGTTGATGTCGGCGCGCAGATTGGAAATCTCTGTGTGCGAGGGGCTGAAGGCTTCCGTGGCTGCCTCCGAAAGCACGTCGTAGCTCAGCCGCGACGAGCGTATCATTATCGTGTTGATTTTGAAGTCGAATGCCGTAGGGGGCTTGGTGTGGTCCTTCGGACTGAGCGCGTCGATTATGGGCTGGATGTTGAGCGGCGCGCCGGGCGACGCGCGGTGAATGCGGGCGTCCATGCCGATGAGCTCCACATGGGTGATTGTGAGAGGGTCGTCGGAGAGGAGGCTCCCGATTCGGATGCCCGCGCCGAGACGCCGCGCGGTGAGTATGGTGTCGGCGCCGGTCCGGTCGGTGATTACTACCTCGCGCAACACGGCGCGATTGAAAGGCACAATTCCAAGTGATCCGATTTCTACCTTGGCGTTCAACGCTTTGGATAGCTCTCGCTCGGCAATGCGGGCAATGCGGCGCTGCACCGGCGTGACCGAAAGGGCCACGTAGGTCACGGCGGGGACCACCACTGCGAGTGCAAGCAGGACCACCGCTATAAGCCGGACAATGCGGTAGAGCATTTTCACATTGCGAAGTTAATTAAAAAAATTTGCTATATGGTAAGTATTCGCTAACTTTGTTAGCCGATGCCAACCAAGATGAAATCACTGCGACATATCGTTATGGCCGTTCTCATGGCCATTGTAGCCCTTCCGGCATCTGCCGAAGGGGTGCGTGGTGAGAAAACCCTCAGCCTCGAGACCGGCTATGCCGACTACAACCACTCGGCCCTGGCCGGTGTGGAATTCACCTATCGCTTCGGCACCCGCTTCCGGCTCGCTCCGAGCGTCGACTACGTGTTCCGCCACAACGGGCTCGACGCCCTCACCATCAATCTCAACGCTCAGATTCCCTTTGCGGTGGCCGAAAAGGTTGAGCTTTACCCTCTGGCCGGATTCTGCTTCGCCGGATGGACGGCGCGCAGCGAAGTCGACAATTCCGACGTCTCCACCCGCGTAAGCCGCTTCGGCTTCAACGTGGGCGCCGGCATCGGCTTCCGCCTCGGCAGCCGCCTGCGCCTCGGCCTCCAGGCCGACTACGTGCTTATCAAGGACTTCAACGGCGTCGACGTAATGGCAAAGATAGGCTACGCCTTCTAAGCCAGCCGCTACGGCCGCACCACGACATAAAAACTAACATTATTCATTTAATCTATTATGCTGAACAACAAAGTACAGGACGCAATAAACGCCCAGATTAACGCCGAATTCTGGTCGGCCTACCTCTATCTCTCCATGTCGATGCACTTCGCCAGCGAAGGCTACGACGGAATCGCCAACTGGTTCGCAATCCAGTTCAAGGAAGAGCAGGACCACGCCACCATCTTCATGAACTACGTCAACTCGCGCGACGGCAAGGTTCTCCTCGCCCCCATCGCCGCAGTCGACACCGAATGGGCTTCCCCGCTGGCAGCCTTCGAGGCTACACTCGCCCACGAGAAGAAAGTTACGGCTCTGATCAACGACCTCTACGCTGTTGCAGTCGAGGAGAAGGACTACGCCACCCAGAACATGCTCAAATGGTTCATCGACGAGCAGGTTGAGGAAGAGCAGAACGCCCGCGGCTACATCGATGCCCTCAAGAAAATCGGCGACAACGGCTACGGCCTCTACATGTTCGACAAGGAGCTTGCAGCCCGTGTCTACTCCACCCCATCGCCCCTGGCCAACGCCGAATAATCACCGGGACAGTAAACAAGCGAACACATAAAAGTGCCCGGACAGGCCTCCGCGTCTGCTCCGGGCTCTTTTTTAATCTCCCATTCCACTACAATATGGCTAATCCGTAAAAAATTCTGACAAGGTTAAGGTATGGTTCTGCTGTTTGTATTGCTTGCTTGCGTCGCGCTATATGGTGTGAAAGTCTCCAGCCATCATGAAGATTATATCTCCAAGCCGGTGACTGATTCAATCAAGGGAATTTTCGCCATTATTATCATATACTCCCATGGAAGAGGGTATCTGTCTTCACTGGAAAGCCTTACGTCGCTGTTCGATATAATGTTCTATAAGGCCATCCAGGCCATCGGGCAGCTTATGGTCGTGATGTTCCTCTTCTATTCCGGCTACGGCATAATGGAGTCATACCGTAAGAAACCCGGATATCTGCGTGGATTTGCCAAGCACAGGATTCTGAAGACACTCGTAATTTTCGATGTCGCCGTAATCCTGTATATTGCGCTCGGACTGCTGCTCGGCAAGACATTCTCAATTCCAGAATATATCCTCTCTTTCGTAGGATGGGAATCAATCGACAATTCCAACTGGTTCGTATTCGACATAATCGCGCTGTATCTTCTGGTTTATCTTGCCCTTGCAGCGCGCAGCAGGTGGACCCTGTCGCCATGGGTGTTCTATATTGTTGTAGTCATGATGTGTGGCGCATTCATTGTATTTGTTGCTGCCACAAAGAAGGAAAGCTATTGGTATGATACGGTTCTCGCTTTCCCTGCGGGACTTGTGTACTCCGAATTTAAGGAGAAAATCGAACGTGCATTCAGGAATTACTACTGGCCGTCGCTTGGAGCACTGATTGTGGCGTTCAGCCTGATGTATGGCAGCCGTGGATACCTTACGATGATTCTTACATGTGTGGTGTTCGCGCTGATACTTGTTCTGGTAACGATGAAGGTGAAACTGAATAACCGTGCCCTCCGTTGGCTGGGAATCAACTGCTTCGGGATATATATCCTCCAGCGTATCCCGATGGCCCTCTTCTCCGAGCTTGGCCTGACGGCCCATTGGGCGGTATTTTATGTAGCGGTGGTCGCTGCGACGCTGGTGCTTGCAGCCGGATTTACCAAAGTCACTGGGGTCGTCTGCAAAAAACTTGGGTTGTAGGAAATTGCTGCCTGCGCACAAGAACGGTTATCGTATTTTGTTTTTTTAGCGGCGGAATATGTTGTTGAGGCGGTCGAACGCTTCAGGATTCTTTTTCAGCAGGTAAAAGCGCAGCATCTGCTTGGCGTTCAGGCGGTCGGTTTTGCAGGGCTTGCGGCTCATGCATAGTCCGGAATATAACGAAAGAAGATGCATTTTGGCATCGGTAGAGAGTTGAGGCGAACGTGAGATGCGTTTGGCCTGACGTACAATCTCTTTCAGCGGGGTGGGTTCATCGCCGCGCCGAAGCAACGGTGCCACCATCGGATAATCGGCGGCCGCCAGAAGGTCCGGCCTGACGATGTCGCCGAATTCGGTATCATATTTATCGTGATGTTTGTTGAAAATATATGCGCGGTTGTCGGCCAGCGTCGCGCCACGCATTGAATCGACAATCATCGACTGCTGTTTCTGGCGGTAAAAAAAGAGTATATCGGGTCCGGTCCAGACTGCATCGGGGCCTTTCCCTGCCAGCAGACGTATCCAGAATTCCCAGTCCTCGAATCCTTTTCGCATCCGCTCGTCGTAACCGCCTATGGCGTCGAAGTCCGCACGGCGCATTGCGGCAGTGGCATATAGAGGGTTGTTAATAAGGATTTGCGCGTAATCCTCATATACCACAGGCCAGATTTGTTGATGTATTCCGAAACATTGCATCTGCGGTGCCGCGACCTTTATGCGGCTGTCGGATTGCAGTGCTTTTACACAATCCTCAATATATTCCGGGGCGATTTTGTCGTCGCCGTCGAGAAATACGAGGTATTCTCCGGCGGAATGGGCGGCTCCCGTATTGCGGGCGGCCGAAAGTCCGTGGTTCTCTGTGTGGAGGAATTTGATGCGCGGATCGCACCCGGTGTAACGTGCTGCGATTTCGGCGACGTTGTCGGGCGAGCCGTCGTCAACGATTACGGCCTCCCAGTTGGTATATGTCTGGGCCAGTAGCGAATCGAGAGCGTCGGGCAGATATTGCGCCTGATTGTAGGCCGGAATGATTACGGAGACTGTAGGAGAGGTTGTGATACTTGTCATGATATTGACGGGAATATCCTTACGATGTTTTTGCGGAAAACTTCCGGACAGAAATATTCGCTATAAATTGAATGCGAGCGTTTCCCGATTTCAGGTAGACGCATACGGCTGTCGATAAGGGCCTTGATTCCATCTGCAAGCGACTGAGCATCGCCGGCCTTGACGAGGAATCCGTTCTCGCCGTTGCGTATGAAAGCCGCTGTGCCTGTATGGTCTGAGACAATTACAGGTTTGCATAGCTGGAAGGCCTCGGTGCATACAATGGGCATAGGGTCGTCGAGCGACGGGCAAAGAAGCGCGTCGGAATCGGCCAGCATCTGCATCAGCAGATCGTGGGGGAGTGCTCCGTGAAATGCGATGACATCACTTTGCTTTTTCAGCTCCCTGGCAAGAGAATTATTGATTACAGGTCCGGCAATGTGGATTGTAATTCTGTTTTTTATGGAGTTGTCGAGCCGTTGAAGTGTCTCAAGAAGGGTATGATGCCCCTTGCGCTGGTCGATGGCCCCCGCCATAAGAATATGGAGCTTTCCGGCATCGGACGTAGGGTCGTCAGCCCGGAATTCGGTTGGGTCTATGCCGTAGAGCAGCGTGGAGAGTCTCTCCGGGTGTTGCATCCTTTTGGCTGCATGGCTTCTGGCCCATTCGCCTACCACGTAAACTTCGCCGTAAGGCTCCAGAAACGAGTCAAGGTTGTCGATGCCGAGGATTTCGTAGGTGCGTTCGGCTTCGTGAATCCATGCTATCAGGCGACATCCGGAAAGGTGAAGCCACCGGCATTGTTTTATGGCGTCGAGTGTGTTGACGAGTATCGTACCGAAGGAGTTGAAAAAAGCTTCCATCCGCTTGTCCCGGCGGTTGAAGGCTAATCCGCTCAGCCATGCGTGGCGGTCGGCTACAACGGTTATCCCGGCCTTTTGGGCCTCCTGGGTCAGCGGCCCGTTTTTCAAGGCGAATATTACGGGGTTGTAACCGATGGCCTTCAGTTCGACAGCAAGCGTCAGCAGAGCGCGCGGAGCACCCGTAAGAGACATCTCATGCGATACGAGAAGCATATCCTTCGGATTACCTTGGGCGTGGGTCGACAGAATGTCGCCGTTTACAGTGGGTTCCGGAGCATTTTTGAATCTGCCGGGATGAAGACTGCGGTAGAGCAGATGTTTTGCCTTCAGTTTCAGACAGAGACTGTCGTGGGGATATTCATTACGGAATTCATCGAGCAGGGCGGACGCTACGGCAGACGGCACCGACGGGTCGTGGAAACTACGGCGCACTATATCGTACGCCTCTCTGGGGGATGTATGTTGTTGCTCGCGGTTGGTCGGCATGACGGCGGTGGGATATTTTGAGAGTGAAGCCGGACTTACCGGTGTCTGTTCAGCCAGCGGCTGAGAAGTGCGTTTCCTATGAGGCGCCCGAAGGTAAAGTACCGGAGGATTTTGCGCTGGTGGCGGTTGAGCGAGTGCGCAAGTCGCGGAAACCTCTTTGTGTCTTCGCGTATGTGCAGAAGGGCTTCTGCCAGACCCTCAGCCCTCCGCCATTCAAGGCGCTGGAAGGTAGTCACCTTGTGGTAGAATGCCATCGGTTCGGCCAGGGCATCAGCATATGGTGAAGCCGTTATATATTTCGCAATCAGCCTGATGTGGTTGAGGTAACTTTGGAATTTCCTGTCGTCGGGCGTTTCAGAAACTGTACTCGGCACTCTCTGAGTATAGACGAAGGCTGGGTGCGGGTAAGATGCCACTTTTCGCGCTGCGAGGAGTATCTGCGTTTTCCATATGGCATCCTCTCCGAGGAGCATCCCTTCGGAGGTGTATGTCATATCTTTAACAAGATTTCTGCGCAGAAGCACCGAGAGCGTCCAGTGGCCGCGGTCGCTGAGTATTGCCCCCAGTTGCCCGACGCCGCTCGTCGTAGGGTGGGCAGGCCGCGAGGAGGTTTCCATCCCGTCGGTGTACCGGACGGTGAATTCCGGTTCGACCATATCTATGTCGGTATCAGCCTTGGCGACAGCAAGCATTCCTGCAAGTGCTCCGGGCAACATTATGTCGTCGGAATCATGGAAGTACAGCCATTCGCTTTCCGAAGCCCCGACGCCGGACATGCGGGCCGCAGAAGGGCCTCCATTGGCTTGCGATATGATTTTCACCCGGCTGTCGTGTCCGAATTTTTTGCGGAGGAGTTCGAGCGAATTGTCTGTGCTGCCGTCGTTTACAGCGATGATTTCAAAATCGGCTCCTTTCTGCGCGAGCACGGACTCCAACGACTCCGCCAAAGTTTCGGCAGAATTGTAGACGGGCACGATAACGCTTATTGTGGGCATAGAAAGTAGATTTTGGCGCGGTAATATGGCCGGAAGAGGGTAAGGAGTTTTTGATGGCTCTTTATCAGTCGAAAAGGTTGAGGAAAAGTTGGGCACACCAGAGCTGCCATTTCTGATTGCCGGTGAGTTTCGCCATGGGGATGTCGCGGCGGAATTCCGGGCGCTTCGGGCCTTCCCAGTTCTCAAAAATTTTGTCGACCGGGCGGGGCATGGGAATCTTGAAGGGGATTTCCAGCTCGGGATATTTTATGGCGTAGAGACCGCGGACGAGGTATTTCGGCTCGCCGTTGCGCACGCGGTTCATATCCAGCGGTTCCGCCATCACCAGGCGCGCATAGGGGTCGTAGTAGGGTAGACGGGCCACGCCGAACGCGTTGAGGTAGGAGCCCGACGATTCGATGGAGAATACCTCGTCCATGAAACGCATGTAGTCGATTCCGGTCTGGCCTGTGCGGTATTTCTCGAAGAGTTCATACTGCGATACGGGGTGTGTGAGTACGAGTTCAGGTTCGAGGAAAGTGTAGCGCTTTACAAACCCTTCGTAGTCCCACTTCGGGGTGATGAGCTTGTCCATGCCGCCGAAAATCAGGTCGGCGCTCTCGCCCACAATCATCATCTCCACGCCGTCTTTCTTCGCTTCGATGGCTGCCTTGTAAATCTGTGGCTCGATGGAGTGGACCGGCGCCTCTTTGGCGGCCATCACGATGGGTGTATAATTCTTGTAGTCGTCGAATGTGATCTCGATAAGATGGTGAACGAGACCGAATTTCTCGCAGTAGTATTTCGCGCGTTTCACGTCGTCGTCGAATACGCCCGTAGCAGAGGTGAAAGTGTAGGCGTGGCTCCCCGGCTTCAGGTAAGATGCGAGGTTGGCCGAGTCCATGCCGCCCGACAGGAGGATGCCGATGTTGTCGTACTTCGAATAGAGTTCGTCGAACTGCCGCCCTATCTCGCGGTCGATGTCTTCCGACGTTTTCACCGCAATCTGGTCGTTCTTGGCCACGGGGGTGAAGTTTCTGTGGTGGAATCCTTTGAAGAAGTCCACGCCGTCTTTCCAGAGATAGCGCAGGGCGATATATGAGCTGAGGCAAAAATCTTTATTTTCCATGATTGTTCGTATTGATGTGCTCGGGTGTTATGGCAGTGGCGGGATTGTCGCGTACCTGAGCCAGAGCATTGTTTATCAAGGTTGAGGAAATCCCCTTGGTATAGGGGAAATAGATTATTTTTATGCCGGCGGCCTGGAATTCCTTCTCGTAGGCCTGCCATTTTTCGGTGGCATACCAGTCGTCGCCTACGAAAAGATACGATGCGCCGAGCTTCTTGCACATGGTCAGTTTGTCCATGTCGCTTTGCGGCACCACCGCGTCGACGAATTTTATGTTCCTCACGATTTCAGCGCGGTCGGCGAAGGGAATCATCGCGTGTTTCCCTTTGTAGGTCACGAGGTCGTCGGTCGTTACGCCGACAATCAGTTTGTCGCACAACCCTTTGGCGTTTTTCAGGAGGTTGAGGTGTCCGATATGGAACAGGTCGAAGACTCCGGCGGTGTATCCTATAGTCATAGTGAAATGGTGCTTTATCGTATTTATTGTGTGGCGGTATCGAGGGGAGGCCACCTCAGTGAAGCGAGTATGTCTTTATAAACAGCTTCGGAGGCGTTCTGGCTGCCGTTGCCGACCTTGAAGGTCTGGGAATCCATGAGCGATTCTCTTCGGCTGGAAAGGGTGTCGTTGCCGCCGATTACCACTTCTGTGATGAATGCTTCGATTTCATCGGGGTTCGTTGCGAAATAATGGGCGTCGATACATTCCCGGCCGAGGCGGTTGAGAGGTGCGATGGTGCTCTCCCTGTCGCGTGCGGTGAATAGTACCGGCTTGTCGACATAAAGGTATTCACAGGCAAAAGAGCCGCAGTTGTGTATCATGGCGTCGGAGGTCTTGAACAGGTCGGTGTATTCTCCGGTTTCAAGTTGCGTGTTGGGCATCTCGGCCCATTGGCGGTAAAACTCACGAGTGCGCTCGATGCCCCAGTCGGGATGTTTGCACAGTTCGGTAAAGAGCGAGGGATGAGGTTTGAAAGCAAACTGAACCGAACCGGTATATTTCTCCGCCAGACGTAGCATGGTCTCGCCCACCCACAATACATCCGGCCGGTTGAAAATATCATTGGCGAAAATCTGGAAATGCGGTGCCCAGATTATTCTTTTCCTACGTTTACCATCAGATGTTTTCTTCCATGGGTCTGATTTGCAGAGATATGTAAGTTCGGCTCTGCGGAAGTCTCCCGTGACCACAACGTTGCGGCCGAGGTTGTTGCATACGCGCTCCGCGAGTTCGGCATATACGGGATACTGCACGTAGTGCTTCCATGCGTAGTTCACCAGCCCGTTGTTAAGCAACTCCGGAGTGTCGACGGGGGTCAGCCCGTAGGGCACGTAAACAAGCAGGCAGTCAAGATTATGCCTCCATTCCATGGAGTTGTCGTAGCATCCGTCGTACGGCTGGGGGTAGAATATGATGTCGGGCTTGAATTCAGCCTTCAGGCGGTCGAAAGCCGATGGTTCCTCAATACATTCGAAGTCGAACTGCTCCGATTTGAAATGGTCGGTGAGCGCGTTGCGGCACTTTTCGTACTCCTCGCCGCGGTATTTCGCGAACGGGCGTATGCAGATGCCTACGTTCATACGGCTGTCGCGTTTCATAAGCCGGTACAGCTCGTCGAAGCGCCACATAGGCAGCGATGAGGCTATGAACAGCACATTTACCTGCCCCTTCCGCCTGATGCGCCTTACGATTTTCCGGTATCGCCTGTTCTGGCGCGGAATATGATGCTCGAACACATATTTGAGGCGTCGCTGCCTGTTCTCGTCGAGGAGCGGCAGTAGGCGTTTCAATATGCTGTGTCGGAGGTGCATTGTGGAGTCGTGTGGTGTAGGTATTTAATGGCTTAGCAGCCGCTCGATTGTCCGGAGGTCTTCGCTGTAGGTCAGTTTGATGTTGTTGCGGTCGCCGTCAACTATTCTGATGGGAAGGTCAGGGCAGTATCTGGCCACAACGCCGCAATCGTCGGTGGTTACGAATGCCGGGTCGGCGAGTCCGGCTTCGTAGGCTCGCCGGATGGCGTTGAGACGGAACCCTTGCGGAGTCTGGACGTTGCGCAGACGAGCGCGCGGGGGAATCGATGCTACAACACCTTTGTCTGTGGCCTCGAGAATCGTATCGGTGGTGGCTACAGCCGCCGTCGCGGCGCTGAATTCGGCGAGCGCGCCCACTACATTCGATATGACTTCGGCGCTGACGCAAGGCCGCGCCGCGTCGTGGAATATCAGATTGTATTCATCGTCCGCACCATAGGCACGAATCGCCGCAACACTCGATTCGTAGCGTTCCGACCCTCCGGCTATTATTTTCCTGGTTTTGCGATAGCCGTTTGCATGGCATAGCGCTTCTACCTTTTCGCAGCAGTCGGGAGCGACTACAACGCAGATTTCCTCTATCGCCGGATGCCGTTCGAATGCCTCGATGCTGTGTTCGAGCACCGTTTTTCCGGCAACCTCAAGATACTGCTTGGGGGTGGACTCGCCAAGGCGAGTCCCTTTCCCTGCAGCAAGTATTACGGCGATGTTCTTCATCTGTTTATGTAGTCGTTGGATTGTCGCTTCTTCCGGATGGTGGGAGCGTTGTCAGAATGGCTCAGATGAGCCATTACGTCAACGCTGCTTAGCGGCGCCCTTTGGAGTTGTTGTTTTTGCGCTGGGCGGCCTGCTGCTCGCGCATCATGGCCTGCTGGCGGCGCTGGGCCTCCTCAAGGCGTGCCATGAAGCCGGATTTCTTCTTGGGCTTGGCGGCGTTGGCGCGCAGACGGGCGCGAACCTTCTCGTCGTCGATGCAGGCGCGGAATATGTAGGTCTGCACGATGGTGATGAGCAGCGACAGGAAGTAGTAGTAGCTCAGGCCCGAGGCGTAGTCGTTGAAAATGAAGAGGAACATCACCGGCATGAGATACATCATCCACTTCATCGACGGCATTCCCTGCGACGAGGGCTGGTTCTGCATGTTGATGCGCGAGTAGATTATGTTGGTTGCGGTCATCAGCAGGCAGAAGAGGCTCACGTGGTTGCCGTACCAGGGTATGGTGAAGGGGAGGGTGAATATCACGTCGGGCGCGGCCAGATTCTTGGCCCAGAGGAAACTCTCGCCTCGCAGCTCGATACACGAGGGGAAGAACCAGAACATGGCGATGAGGATCGGCATCTGCAGCAGCATCGGCAGGCACCCCGAGAAGGGCGACGCTCCGGCGCGCGAATAGAGCTCCATCGTCTTCTGGTTGCGGGTCATGGCGTTCTCCTGGCCCGGATATTTCTCGTTGATTTCCTTGATGTCGGGTGCGAGCACGCGCATCTTGGCCTGCGATACGAGGCTCTTGTAGGTCAGCGGGAAGAGGATTATCTTGATGAAGATGGTCAGCAGCAGGATGATGATGCCGTAGTTGGAGATGAACTGGCTCAGGAAGGTGAACACCGGGATGATAATCAGCGTGCTTATCCAGCGGAAGATAGGCCATCCCAGCGGGATGAGCGACGTCAGGTCGAGGTTCTCCCCGTCCTGGGTTGCGATCTGCTTGTCGAGGCCTTTGAGAAGAGGGTAGAGGTTCGGACCAAAGAAGATATCGACGCTCACGGGGTTGGCCGAGGTCGAGCTGTAGTCCATCGTTGCCTTGGCTGTGAGGTCCTTTACGAACGTCGGGTCGTCCTTGAGGTCTACCGATGTCACCTCGGCGCCGATGAAGTCGCCGCGCGGAATCATCACGCTCGAGAAGAACTGGTTCTTGAATGCTATCCAGTCGAGGCGCTGGTTGAGGGTCTTCGATTTGTCGCCCTGGGCGCTGATGTCGTCGGGCGAGTCGCCGGCGTATTTATAGTGGATGCCCGAGTTGCGCTCCTCGAAGGTGCGTCCGCGCTCGTTGCGGCCCATATGCTGGTGCCACTGCATCTCCACGGTGGCTACTCCCGAAGGTATCACGGCCTCCATGCCGCTCTGCACCATCTCCATGTGTACCACATACGAACCCTTGGGGAGCGTGTAGCGCAGACCCCACGAAGCGCCGTTGCCCAGGTCGAGGGCCATCAGCAGGGTCGAGTCGGTCTGCTCCTTCGGGGTGAAGAAGAAGCTCCCCGTGTCGAATCGCTGCGATGCGGAGGTGAGCACGAAGTTGTAGCCGGCCTGATTGAGCTGCCATACGTCCACGCGGGTGGTGTCGATGTCGTCGGTCGTGCCGGGCTTGGGGAGGTAGTTGTAGTAGTCGAGCAGCGTAGCGCGGGCTATGCTGCCACCGTGGGTCGAGATGTCGAGGCTGAGCACGTCGTTTTTCAGCGTGAGCAGTTTCTCCTCGCCGTTGATGTGGCGTGCGAAGCCGCGGTAGCGGTCGGCATCGGCCAGCGCCTTGCGCAGGTTGGCGGTGGCGCGGCTGCGGTTTTCGGCGCTGACGTCGGCTCCGAAGCGCCCGTAGGCCACTTCAGTATAGCTTAGGGTGGTGTCGGCGCCCTCGACGGTGCCGGTCACTTCGCTGGCACCTTTGGCAAGCGAGAGGCTCACGGCGGGAGTGCGGTATTCGGTTGCGCCGGTTTCGGCATCGACGGTACCCGCCGAGAGCACAAGTGCGGCCGCTCCCTGGCGCTCGGTGGCGGTCAGTGTGTCGGCTGCGAGCGAGCGTGCGGCCTCCACGGCCTCTTTCTGCTGCTCGTCGATTGCGGCGGCCTGCTCGGTTTCCTGTAGTTTCTGCTGGTCGGGCTGGTTGAGCCACATGAATCCGAAAATCACCAGACCCATGAGCAGAAGCCCCAGAAGCGTGTTTTTGTCCATATCTTAGTGTCGTTCAGTTTTTTGCTGTAGATTCTTTTTCGTTGCGGTAGTCGATGGCGGCGTCGACGAAACTGCGGAATATAGGGTTGGGGTGGAGCACCGTCGAGCTGTACTCGGGGTGATACTGTGTGCCCAGATACCAGCGCAGCCCTGGCACTTCGACAACCTCCACCAGGTGTGAGCGCGGATTCTCCCCCACACAGCGCATTCCGGCCTCCTCGAAGGCCGAGCGGTACTGCTCGTTGAACTCGAAGCGGTGGCGGTGGCGTTCGCTCACCATCGTCGACCCGTAGGCGCGCGAGGCCAGCGAATCGGGCTTCAGAACGCAGTCGTAGGCACCAAGGCGCATCGTGCCGCCCATGTTCGAGATGCTCTTCTGCTCCTCCATCAGGTCGATCACGTTGTGGGGAGTCGAGGGGTTCATCTCGGTGGAGTTGGCGTCGGACAAGCCAAGCACGTTGCGGGCGTATTCAATCACCATACACTGCATTCCAAGGCATATGCCGAAGGTAGGCACATTGTGGTTGCGCAGCCATTCCAGTGCAATGAATTTCCCCTCGATGCCGCGCTGGCCGAAGCCCGGGGCGATGATTACGCCGTCCATCGGGGCCAGAAGCTCGCCTACGTTGTCGGGCGTCACCTTCTCCGAGTGGATAAGCCGCAGGTCGAGCTTGCGCCCGGCGTAGGTGGCCGCCTGGAAAAGTGCCTCGTCGATCGATTTGTAGGCGTCTTGAAGCTCTACATATTTGCCTACCAGACCGATTGTCACCGGTTTCTCGGCCTCCGTCATCTTGCTCAGGAAACTGAGCCACGGCCCCATCTCGGGCTCACCTTTCGAGGGGGTGTCGGTAAGGCGGAGCACAATGTCGTCGAGATGCTGCTCATGCATCTTCACGGGCACCTGATATATCGAGGGGACGTCGATCGACTGCACCACATCCTCGGGGAGCACGTTGCAGAACAGAGCGATTTTGCGCCTCACTTCCGGTGTGATTTCCTTTTCCGTGCGGAGCACCAGTATGTCGGGTTGTATTCCAAGCTCCTGAAGCTGCTTCACGGAGTGTTGCGTAGGCTTGGTTTTCAACTCCTTGGCAGCCGCGATATAGGGCACGTAGGTCAGGTGGATGCAGAGGCTGTCGCGGCCGAGTTCCCAGCGAAGCTGGCGCACTGCCTCAAGAAACGGCAGACTCTCGATGTCGCCGACCACACCGCCTATTTCGGTGATTATGAAGTCGTATTCGCCCGTGTGGCCCAGTTGCTTCACCCGGCTCTTGATTTCGTCGGTGATATGGGGCACAATCTGCACCGTTTTCCCCAGATAGTCGCCGCGGCGCTCCTTGTCGATTACCGCCTGGTAGACGCGTCCGGTGGTCACGTTGTTGGCGCGTGTGGTGTGGATGTCGGTGAAACGCTCGTAGTGGCCCAGGTCGAGGTCGGCCTCATGACCGTCGACGGTCACGTAGCATTCGCCGTGCTCATAGGGATTGAGCGTACCCGGATCGATGTTGATATAGGGGTCGAACTTTTGGATTGTTACCTTGAAGCCCCTTGCAATCAGCAGGTTGGCGAGCGAGGAGGAGATAATGCCCTTGCCGAGCGATGAAACCACTCCTCCGGTCACGAAAATGTATTTTGTCTGCACTGCTTCTGAAATTTTTACTGAAAAATTTTCCGCATGCAAAGGTAAGAAAAAATAAAATGAGTATCTATACTTTTCGCTCCCCAATAACCATTATTATCTATCATCCTCAGTCATCCTCTGAGGGTCATCCTCTAAGGTGTCATCCTCTGAGGCTCGGAGAGCCGAGATTGTCTCCAACCCAAGGTGAAGGTCCGCAGAGCCGAGCCTGGGGTGGAGAGATGGTTCTCAATATCAGAGCCTCGGAGAGGCGATGTAGTGGTGGCGCGCCTTAAAATAGTGAGAAATTTATGTATAGTTATTAGAACCAATCCGTCGTTTGGCGGAAAAACACCCCGTGATTTGGCGGTTTTTCATTCCGTCATTTGGCGGAAAATCAATCCGTGATTTGGCGGGAAATGGGATTGGGTTTTCGGAAATCGGCGGTTTTTGCTAAATTTGGGAAAACGAAAAATCAAAATGATTATGAATATCGCGAAATTGAATCTTATCGGAAGGGCGGCCATGGCCGCCATTTGTATGGTTACAGCCTTTTCGGCAATGGCATGGAGCCAGAAGGGCCACGACGTCACGGCGGCCATCGCCGAGCGCCATCTTACCCCCGAGGCCGCTGAGGCCATCGACTCGCTGCTCGACGGCCGCTCGATAGTCTACTGGGCCAACTGGCTCGACAACGCCAGCCATACACCCGAATACGCCTATTCCAAGACGTGGCACTACCGCAACGTCGACGCCAACGAGACCTACGCCACCGCCCGCGTCGCCCCCGACGGCGACGTCGTGTCGGCCATCGGTCTCAATCTGTTGACTCTGCGCAATCCGCAGGCCCCGAAGACCGATAAAGCCCTCGCACTCAAGATGCTCGTACATCTCGTAGGCGACCTTCATCAGCCGCTCCATATGGGCCACGCCTCCGACCGCGGCGGAAACACAATCAAAGTGAAATTTTTCGGACAGGAGAAAAACCTCCACTCCGTGTGGGACGGCTCTCTGCTCGAGGCTGCCCACCGCTGGAGCTACACCGAGTGGGCCGACCAGCTCGACCGCCTCTCCGAATCGCAGCAGAAACTCCTCCAGGCCGGTACCGTCGACGATTGGGCTGCCCGCAACGTGGAGCTTGCCGCCCGCGTATATAAAAACACCCCTGCCGGCACCAACCTCAGCTACGACGCCGTAGCCTATTGGGCTCCCGTCATCGAAGACCAGCTCCTGGCCGGCGGCCTCCGCCTCGCCCGCCTCCTCAACGACGCATTCACCCCTGCCGAATAACCTGAGGCCGAACGCACTTCGCCCCCGCTATGGAAGCATGTTCAGGATCCATGCGCCGTAGCGGGGGCGTCGTGTATTAGGTAGTATGCTGATGTGGAGGCGGCTAAGCCGCTACATCAGGGTGTCGGATTTATTTGCGGATGAGCTGCTTGCTGACTTTCGAGCCCTGGCGGACGATGTAAAGGCCGGTGGTGGGCTCGGCTACGCGGATGCCCTGCAGGTTGTAGTATTCGGCGGGAGCGTCGGCGTCGAATGCGTCGGTTTCGATACCCTCAACACTGCCGAGGCTCGAGTTTTTGCCGTGGTATTTAAGGATAAAGCTCTTGAAAGCGAAGCGGTTCTGAGTGTCGGCGCTGGTATGTTTGGTCATAGTGATGGCGAGTTGGCCATCATCGCCTACGGTGAATACTGCCTTTTTCAGATTGTCGTAGTTGTTGAAATCGGAGGCAGCGTCGCCATACCAATAATCCTGTCCTTTACCGGCAATAGGTTCTGCCACTGTGGTGTTGAACATGATTTCCATAGGTGTGAGGCTCTGGTTCGATACCTGATATTCAACCTCGTAAGTTCCGGCAGGAGCGTCGGCTACTTGCTGACATACGTTTACATCCATTATACCTTCCATTTCTGGGTGGTCGTCTAAGTTAAACCAGGCGTAAACCACCTTGCGGATCCAGCTGTCTTCGTAGCCTGTGCCCCAGCCCGGAGCAGGGAACGTAAGCTTGTTGGTCTCGCCGCCTACGAGCCATGCCGTTTCGTTGTCCTTATCGTTGACGTCGATCATATGAGCCTTGATAAGGTAGGTTGCGTCGAGCACATTAGCGTCGGTGGCGGCTGCCATCGCCTGATGCATCTGCTCGCGGGTCAGAATCTCCCACATGATGTTCATGTCGTCGGTGGAATAGTTGTCGGTACCCGTCATAGGGTAGAAGTCGTAGTAGTGGGGCACGTTCTGATAGGATTCCCATGAATCGGTCGACGGGTTATACGACATCATCTGATCCGGATTTTCGGCGCAGAGATACCAGCCGTTGAGGTCGATTGTGTAGTAGCCGTTATCCTGCTTCTCAAGATAGAATTGTCCGAGATCCGATTCCGGTTTGTCGCAATATAATTCGCCGGATGTGGCGTTGTCGCGGGCGAGAACGCCAAGGCTGCTCTTCAGGTAGACGGTGCCGTCGCCTGCACCGTTCTCCACCAGCTGGAATGCGCGAGCCTGAGGTTTCAGAATAGCTTTTGTACCCCAGCTGTAGCCGTTGTTGAGATAAAATCCGGTTTTTACGTTGCGGATGTAAACTTCTCCTTCGGGAAGGGCATCCTGCGCGGATGCGCAGAAGGTTGCGGCAGAAAGAGCCGCCATGAAAAGTAAAGATTTCTTCATGCTGTTAATGGTATTGATTTAAGTTGAATAGATAGGTTGGCAAGATTCATGAGGAGCGATAGGCATATTTTGCTCCTATAATTTAAGGTATGAGGCAAAGTTATGAAAGATTTATATAATTCCCAAAATAAAATTTAACGGTAAGGCGTGTGGTGTTGCTGTGGGGAAGGGCTATCGGAAGAGTAAAATGCGACATAAACAGTAAAATGCGGCATAAAAGGCGGGTCGTCAAACCATACCGTGGGCGGCATTGTTTTTATTATTGGATGTAAACCTCAAAATATACGATTGATATGAGACACTATGCTATAGGAGCTATGGCTGCCGTTCTGGCTGTGGCTTCGCTCGCGCCCCAGAGCGCTGAGAGTTGTACCCGCGTAATCTACGAGGGCCTTGATTCGCAATACATTGTAGGTCGGTCGCTCGACTGGAAGACGCCGATTCCCACCAATCTCTACGTCTATCCGCGTGGCATGCACAAAGTCGGTTCCAATAAGCCCGGAGCCGTAAGCTGGACGTCGCTCTACGGGGCTGTATATGCCGTTGGCTACGACGGAGGCATCACCGAGGGCATGAATGAAAAAGGGCTGGTAATCAACGGGCTTTTCTGTAAGGGCACTGTCTACGACAATGATTCCACCATCGGTCTGCCTCCTATGTCGATGGCTATGTTTATAGGCTGGCTGCTCGATATGAACGCCACGACTGACGAGGTAATCGACGTGCTGAAAGCCCACGATTTCTCGCTTGGCGGCGCTACATTCGACGGCGGAACCGTCTCGGCCCTCCACTGGGGCGTCACCGACGCCACCGGACATTCTATAATCTTCGAGTTCGACCATGGCGACATAAACATCTACGACATGGGCCGATACCGCTGCATGACCAACGATCCCACATGGCCGGCCATGCGCGCCATAGTTGACTACTGGGAAGGTGTCGGCGGCCGCAACATGATGCCCGGCGGTGTGAAGAGCCCCGCACGCTGCGTTCGTGGTAATTACTTTGCTACCCACGTGGAGAAAACGGCCGATCCGGCGCTTGCGCTGACGATTACGCGCTCCATCATGGCCGACGTGAGCGTGCCCTATACATATATGATAGAAGGGGAGCCCAATCTATCGGCCACCCAATGGCGCAGCTATGCTGACCTCAAGAATCTCCGGTATTATTTTGAAATAGTCACCAACCCCGGAATCTACTACATCGACCTGACGAAACTCGACCTTTACGACGGCGCACCCGTGCTGAAGCTCGACACTGCAAAATATACCGATGTGGTGGGATGCGCCAACAAGGAGCTCCACCGCTCGGCCCCCTTCACTCCGATGTATTGAGCAGCGACCGCACGGCTGCCATGGCTCCAGGCAGATTCTGGTCGGGAGTACACGGCACCACCGACGCGTAGTGGCGGTCGAGCCAGTAGAGGTCGGTGTCGGCCATTTCCGGTTCTTCGTTCACCAGACTCCCCGTAAGCCAGTAGAAAGGCTTGCCGTGGGGGTCTGTGTATGTCTGGTATTCCTCCGTCCAGTGGGAGCGTGCCGCGCGCACCACCTTCATTCCCTTGATGTGCACCTTTGCGGGAAAGTTGATGTTGAGACACACGTCGTGAGGCAATCCGTGGTCGAGTACTCTACGTGCCACCTCGGTCACGTAGGGCGTGCATTCCGTGAAATCGGCTTTCAGCGAATGGTGCAGCAGCGAAAATCCTACCGAGGCGATTCCCTGCATGCATCCTTCGAGTGCGGCGCCCATCGTGCCCGAATAAATCAGGGAATTCCCGGCGTTGGAGCCGTGGTTGATGCCTGAAAGGAGCAGGTCGGGCCGGCGCGGCAGGATATGGTGCATCGAAAGCTTTACGCAGTCCACTGGAGTTCCGTCGACCGAGTGCATCGTCGCGCCATGGTAGTCGGTGTGGTCGCGCACGCGCAGCGGCGCGTTCACAGTGAAAGCACTCGACTGTCCCGACTGAGGTCGCGCGGGAGCCACCACGACTATGTCGCCCAGCTCTGCCACGCAGTCGATGAGATGAAAAAGCCCGGGGGCTTCGATTCCGTCGTCGTTGGTGATGAGAATCAGAGGTCGTGAGTCGGTCATGTAAGGTGGCTGTTTTCAGTGGAGCTTGTCGAATGTGGAAATCAGGCGTGCCAGTTCCTCCTCGTCGGCGAAACTGAAGGTGATCTGGCCGCGACCCTTGCGGTCGCATGAAAATTTAACGGGAGCGCCGAACGCCGCCGAAAGGTGCTTCTTGAGCAGGTCGAAATCGTGGTTGGCAAAGCGGCGGGGTGCCTCGGCTGCCGGAGTTCCGGAGTCATCTTTCTTCTTCCCTTCCTGATAGGCTTTGGCAAGTTCCTCTACCTTGCGCACCGAGAGCCCCTGGCGCAGTATCTCCTTATATATCTTGAGCTGCGCCGAAGGATTGTCAATCGACAGCAACGCGCGGGCGTGGCCCATGTCGACGCGCTTGTCGCGCAGCCCGAGCTGAACCTCGGCGGGGAGCTTGAGCAGACGCAGGAAGTTGGCCACCGTGGCGCGCTTCTTGCCTATGCGCTCCGATAGGCGTTCCTGGGTGAGGCTGTACTGGTCGATCAGTTTCTTGAACGTCAGGGCAATCTCGATGGCGTTGAGGTCCTCGCGCTGGATATTCTCGATCAGGGCCATCTCGGTGAGCTCGGTCTCATTGGCCGTACGGATGTAGGCCGGCACGGCGTCGAGTCCCGCGATGCGCGCGGCGCGGAAGCGGCGTTCGCCTGCGATAATCTGGTAGGAGTCAGGACCCACCTTGCGCAGCGAGAGCGGCTGGATTATGCCCAGCTCGCGGATGGAGGTGGCCAGTTCGTCGAGCGCGTCCTCGTCGAAGGTGGTACGCGGCTGCTCCGGGTTGGGCGAAATCTGGTCGAGAGGTATGTTGCTGATAGCCGACGAGCCGCGTGCGGGGGTGTCGTCCATAGATATGAGCGAGCCCAGGCCTCGGCCGAGGGCGTTGCGGTGTTGTGCCATAGTCTATATGTACTATAATATAATGTGAGGGAGGTCAGTTTTTGGAGATGAGCTCTTTGGCCAGGGCGATGTGCGATGTCGCGCCGCGGCTCTCGGGGTCGTAGAGAATGGCAGGCAGCCCGTGCGACGGTGCTTCGCTCAGACGTATGTTGCGCGGAATCACCGTATTGAACACCATATCGCCGAAGTGGCTCTTCAGCTCCTCGTAGATCTGGTTGGCCAGGCGCAGGCGTGCGTCGTACATAGTCAGAAGGAACCCCTCTATCTCGAGGTCGGGATTGAGCTTTGATTTGATTATGCGGATGGTGTTGAGAAGCTTGCTGATGCCTTCCAAGGCGAAATATTCGGCCTGCACCGGTATGATTACCGAGTCGGCGGCCGTCAGGGCGTTCACTGTGATGAGTCCCAGCGAGGGGGAGCAGTCGATAAGAATGAAATCGTATTTGTCGGCCACATCGTGGAGCAGGCGGCGGAGCACTTTCTCGCGTTCCGGCTTCTCGATCAGCTCGAGTTCGGCTCCGGCAAGGTCGATGCGCGAGCCTACCAGCTCGAGGCCGTCGACGCAGGTCGATACCTGAGCGCCGTCTACTGGATATTCGTCGACAAGACACTCATATATGCTGCTCTGCATAGTGCGCGGGTCGATTCCGTAGCCCGAAGTGGCGTTGGCCTGGGGGTCGGCGTCGATTATAAGCACTTTTTTGCCCTGCATGGCCAGCGAAGCCGCGAGGTTGATTGTGGTGGTGGTTTTTCCCACGCCACCTTTCTGGTTGGCGATTGCTATGATTTTTCCCATAGAGAATTATATGGAGATAAAGACATGCGCGCTGTGGAACGTTCGAAGGCGCCGCGCGAGGCTATCTGTTGCCAATGAGGCGGGTGGCCAATGTTCCACGCTCGTTTCTGCTGCAAATTTGGATAAAAATCCGCACGCGCCGAAACGTTTTCACATCATTTAAGCAGAAATGTTGATAACTGCCCCCGATTGTTGAAAACCGTGGGAAATGGAAATGTTAAATTAAAAAACGGAAAGTAGGGAGTTGCGGGAATTCAGACATCGAAGCGCACGGGCAGCGCTGTCTGTCGGCCTGTGAAACGGCCGTCGACATAGGCCTGCTGGCCGTTGACCCACGTCTGCTCCACGCGGTAGCGCAGGCGCATTCCCTCGTAGGGGCTCCATCCGCAGGCGCTTATCACGTCGGCGCGGTCCACGGTGTAGTCGGCGTCGGGGTCTACAATCACGATGTCGGCGGAATACTGCTGGCGTATGAATCCGCGGCGCGATACTCCGTAGAGCTTTGCGGGAGCCGAGGCCATGCGCTCCACTACATCCTCAAGTGTGAAATACCCGCGCCCGGCCAGAGTTATCATTACCGGCAGGGCGAACTGAACCGAGGGCATCCCCGAAGCGGCTGTCAGCGCGTTGCCTTGCTTCTGGGAAAGCAGATGGGGAGCGTGGTCGGTGGCTACCACATCGATGCGCCCGTCGGCCACGGCGCGAAGCAGCTCGCGCCGGTCGTCGTCGGTCTTTATGGCGGGGTTGCACTTGGTCAGGCCGTTGGTCTCGGCCACCGATTTGTCGGTGAAGCAGAGATAATGCGGGCAGGTCTCGGCGGTGATACGCTTGCCGGAGATGCCTCCGGAGCTGAAAAGTTGCAGCTCCTCGGCCGTGGTGATGTGCATTACGTGGAGCCGTGCTCCCGTGGCGCGCGCCAGCTTCACGGCGTGGGCCGTCGATTCGAAGCATGCGCGGGCCGACCGCACCGAGCTATGGCATTCCAGAGGGATACCGCCCGGATACATGGCGCTTAGCCTCTGGCGGTTGGCCGCAATTACAGCCTCGCTTTCAGCGTGGCAGGCGATTACTCGGTGGAAATTGCGGAAAAGTTTTACGATTGTGTCGTCGTTGTCGACGAGCATGCCCCCCGTGGAGCTCCCCATGAAAAGTTTCACTCCGGGGATGCGCGTGTAGTCGGCTGCGAGAATCTGGTCGAGATTGTTGTTGGTGGCGCCGAGGAAGAAGGCATAGTTGGCGGCCGACGCCTGGGCGGCGCGCTGCATCTTCTGCTCCCATGCCTCGATGGTCGTGGTCTGTGGCGACGTGTTGGGCATATCGAAGAAACTCGTCACGCCGCCGGCCAGGGCCGCACGGCTCTCGGTGGCGATGTCGCCCTTCTCCGTAAGACCCGGATCGCGGAAATGCACGTGTTCGTCGATCATGCCTGGGAGCACGAATTTCCCCTCGCAGTTCACCACCTCGTATACGTCGCGGTCGATGGTGCGGATGTCGACTCTCCCCATGTCGACGCTCTTAATCATCCATCCGTTGGCCACGACGGAGCCGATGAATCGGAATCCATCGCTTACAATCAGGCCGTTGACGAATATTACCGGTTTCATGTCCTTATTACCTTATTAATAGCCGCAGAGGGGAGTCGGCAGTGTTAATCCTTTTGCTGCGGCTGCCGCCGCGGATATTTCCGGGTTATCGAGTCAAGTTTTAGTTTCATGACGCCGAAAAGAGCCTCGCCGAATATGCCGCTGCTCATCTTGCTCGTGCCGAGCACCCGGTTCACGAACACTATAGGTACCTCCACAACCTTGAAGCCGCATTTTATGGCGGTGAACTTCATCTCTATCTGGAAGGCATATCCCTTGAAGCGGATTTTGTCCAGCTCCATGGTGCGGAGAACCTCGCTGCGGTAGCAGGCGAATCCTGCCGTGGTGTCGGCTACGTTCATCCCCGTCACGGCGCGAACGTATTTCGACGCGAAATAGCTCATGAGCACGCGCCCCATCGGCCAGTTCACCACATTCACTCCGGTCACGTAGCGCGAACCGACGGCAACGTCGGCGCCACCCTCGGCGCACGCCTCGCGCAGACGCACCAGGTCGGCGGGATTGTGCGAGAAATCGGCGTCCATCTCGAAGATGTATTCATAGTCCATTTCGAGGGCGCGGCGGAAGCCCGCTATGTAAGCCGTTCCCAGGCCCAGCTTCCCTTCGCGCTGTATGATATGGACGCGGCCCGGAAGTTCGGCCATCTTGCTCTTCACTATGTCGGCGGTCCCGTCGGGCGAATTGTCGTCGACCACAAGCACGTCGAAAGCCACCGGAAGGTTCATCACGGCGTCGATTATGGCGGCCGCGTTCTCTTTCTCGTTATACATCGGAATGATTACGAGCGAGTCGGCGCGCTCCGGGCTGAGGGGAGCTGTCGATGCGGCTGATGTGTTTTCGGTTGACATGGCGTTGACTCAAAAGCGTTGGGCGATAATATATATATTGGCGTTGAAACGGCCCCTCGCCCCGGGGGCGGGTGGCTCACCTCGTCTATATGACAACAAAATTACAAATAAGTTTCAATGCTGCAAACCTTTTCAGAAAAATTTTATCCTGAAAACTTGTTCTTGGCTCCCCTTTTTCTGTCCGGTTTTTCCTGCAAGTGTGAAATTTTATGAAAACGTGCGGCGCTTAGCCGTAAATTTCGTATCTTTGCGCGATTTAAGAAGTTAAAAAATTTTTATATAGAATGAATCCGATCAAAAAGACCATCACCCTGCCCGATGGCCGCGAGATTACGCTCGAGACGGGCAAACTGGCCAAGCAGGCTGATGGAGCAGTGGAACTCCGCATGGGCAATACCATGCTGCTTGCCACTATCGTGTCGGCCCCCGAGGCCGGCGAGGGCGTGGACTTCATGCCCCTTACCGTAGACTACAAAGAAAAATTCTCGTCGGCCGGACGTTTCCCCGGCGGTTTCCTCAAGCGCGAAGGCCGTGCCTCCGACTATGAGATTCTCACTTCGCGCCTGGTCGACCGCGTGATGCGTCCGCTCTTCCCCGACAACTACCATGCCGAGACGTTCGTGAACATCACCATGTTCTCAGCCGATGGCGTGGATATGCCCGACGCTCTGGCCGGTCTGGCCGCTTCCGCAGCCATCACCTGCAGCGATATTCCCTTCAATGGCCCCATTTCCGAAGTGCGTGTGGCCCGCGTCGACGGTCAGTTTGTAATCGACCCCACTTTTGAGCAGCTTGAGAAAGCCGACATGGAGCTCATGGTCGGCGCCACCTACGACAACATCATGATGGTGGAGGGTGAGATGGACGAAGTATCCGAAGCTGATCTTCTCGCAGCACTCAAGGCCGCCCACGAAGAAATCCGCAAGCACTGCAAGGTGCAGCTCGAACTCGCCGAAGCCGCCGGCAAGACCGTGAAGCGCGAATACTGCCACGAAGTCAACGACGAAGACCTCCGCAAGGACGTTCACGACAAATGCTACGACAAGGCTTACGCCGTTGCCAAGGCCGGCTGCGCCGACAAGCATTGGCGCGCCGACTCCTTCGCCGCCATCTGCGACGAATACATCGAATCCCTCCCCGAAGAGGAGCGTGAGGAGAAGGCTCCCCTGGTAAAACGCTACTACCACGACGTGGAGCGCGAGGCCATGCGCCGCTGCGTGCTTGACGAGGGTATCCGCCTCGACGGCCGCAAGACCACCGAAATCCGTCCCATCTGGTGTGAGACCGACTACCTGCCCGGCCCCCACGGATCGGCCGTATTCACCCGAGGTGAGACCCAGAGCCTCGCTACCGTAACCCTCGGCACCAAACTCGACGAGAAGATTCTCGACGACGTTCTCAACCAGGGCCGCGAGCGCTTCCTGCTGCACTATAACTTCCCCCCCTTCTCCACAGGCGAAGCCCGTCCTACACGCGGTGTCGGCCGTCGTGAAATCGGTCACGGCAACCTCGCCCACCGCGCCATCAAGCGCATGTTCCCCGAGGATTTCCCCTATGTTTGCCGCGTTGTCAGCGACATCCTCGAGAGCAACGGCTCCTCGTCGATGGCTACCGTATGCGCCGGAACCCTTGCTCTGCTCGACGCAGGCGTGAAACTCCGTCGCCCCGTCAGCGGTATCGCCATGGGCCTTATCTCCGACGGCTCGAAATACGCCATCCTGAGCGACATCCTCGGCGATGAGGACCACCTCGGCGATATGGACTTCAAAGTGACGGGTACCCGCAAGGGCATCACCGCTACCCAGATGGACATCAAGTGCGACGGCCTCAGCTACGAGATTCTCGAGCAGGCTCTCAACCAGGCCAAGGAAGGTCGCCTGCACATCCTCGACATCATTGAGGAGACCATCCCCGCGCCGCGCGAGGACTACAAGCCTCACGTGCCCCGCATCGTCACCATGACCATCCCCAAAGACCTTATCGGCGCCGTTATCGGCCCGGGCGGAAAAATCATCCAGGGTATCCAGGAAGAATCGGGTGCTACCGTCTCAATCGACGAAATCGACGAGGGCGGCTACATCGAGGTGGCTGCTGCCAACAAGGAGTCGATCGACAAGGCTCTGGCTATGATCAACGCCATCGTCGAGCTCCCCGAAGAGGGCAAGGTTTACACCGGCAAGGTGCAGACCATTCAGGACTTTGGCGCATTCGTTGAGTTCATGCCCCACCGCGACGGCCTGCTCCACATCTCCGAGATTTCGTGGGACCGTCTGCCCGACATGGAGGCCTCCGGCATCAAGGAAGGCGACGAGCTCACCGTGAAACTCATCGAGATCGACAAGAAGAGCGGTAAATACCGCCTATCGCTTCGCGCCCTCCAGCCCAAACCCGAAGGTTGGGTTGAACCCGCCGAGCGTCCGCGCGGCCCGCGTCGCGAAGGCGCACCACGCCGCGACGGCGACCGTGGTCCCCGTCGTGAAGGCTCGCGCGGTCCGCGCCGCGAAGGTGGCGACCGTGGTCCCCGCCGTCATGAGTGATTCCACGGGAGTCTGATTCCCTGATACTTCCGGATGGCTGCTGAATGCAGTCCGTCCGAGACAATAAAAAGCGATGCGCTCTGAATGAGCGCATCGCTTTTTATTATGACGTTGGCTGCCTGCTGACGCAGTCTGAATGCATTGCTGTCAAATTGTAGGTAGGGTATTGCAGACCAAAGGTATTAGCCAATACTGTACGGGTGCACGAGCCGTGCGTCCGTACACTTCGGTGGCTCTGCAAACCCATAGTGGGGGAAGTTGATTTGTATGTCATTGATTTTTAGGGGAAATATGTGATGCCTGCGAATGTCGAGACGGCGAATATCTGGCGATGTGTGTTGCATAACATACGGCATAATTGCCGGTTTGCAAAAAAAATCGTAAATTAGAGCCCGTTTTAACACAATAGTGTCGGTTTAAAATGTTTGTACCGACAAATCGGGTAGTGCTTTTTTCTCCGACCTAAGGCCGGAGGGAGGGCTTTTCACCTGTATGCAACTCAACAAGACCACCGATTGGGATACTATGATTTCGCGTTTTTTTAAGGCAATATACAAAAAATACAACCAGACATTTCCGGCGGGATGCGCGGCAGCGATGATGCTTATGCTTCCTGGAGCCGCATCCGGCTCCGATATTGTTGTCACAAAGGCCTACAGCTGGACCGGCGACTCGATTATCCAGGGTCCTTTCAAGGCATATGCACCCACTCCTTTCCGGATAGTATCCGACTACTCGGCGCAGCCCGGCTACTACATGGGGGTGGAGAAAGAATGGAATCTCAAGAACGATATTTCGGGATATCCGCAGCTCACCACATCCAATACCCTCCACAACGCCATATTCAATATGGGCCTCGACGAGATGGTGAATGCCATCGAGCCTGACCGGACGCTCCGCACCGGCAAGGAATGGCCCGGAGTATGGACGCGCGACGTGAGCTACTCCATAATCCTCGCTATGGCTGCCCTGCAGCCCGAGGTGTCGCGCATATCGCTCGAACATAAAATCACCCCCAACGGACGTATCGTGCAGGATACGGGCTCCGGAGGTGCGTGGCCCATAAGCTCCGACCGACAGATATGGGGCATCGCCGCATTCGAGGTCTACAAGGCTACTGGCGACAAGAGCTGGCTCAACCGGATTTATCCCGTAATCAAGAATTCGCTTGAGGACGACTACAAGACCATCTACGACCCGGAGACCGGGCTGGTTCGCGGCGAGACATCGTTCATCGACTGGCGCGAGCAGAGCTATCCCCGCTGGATGCAGACTGCCGACATCGCCCAGAGCGAGGCACTGGGCACCTCGGTAGTCCACACGCAGGCATGGCGCACGCTCGCGCAGATTGCCCGCATTATGGGCGAAAACACCGAGGCACAGAAATACGACGCACGTGCCGACGCCCTGGCCGAGGCAATCAACAGCCAGCTATGGAGCGACGAGAAGGGATATTACAATATGTATCTCTACGGCCGCGACAACATGATCGCCAATCCGCGCGCCGAGACACTCGGCGAAGCGCTCGCCATACTCTATGATGTGGCCAGCCCAAACCGCGCCCGTATTCTCACGGAAAAGAATCCCACGACCCCATTCGGTACGGCCATCTTCTATCCGCAGATAGCCGACATGCCGCCCTATCATAACAACTCTCTCTGGCCATGGGTGGCCGCATACTGGACGCTGGCCAACGCCAAGGTGGGCAACGAGCGCGGAGTGATGCAGGGCATCGGCTCCATATTCCGTCCGGCGGCACTTTTCGCCACCAACAAGGAGAATTTCGTGCTCGACAACGGCGACATAGCCACGGAGCTGAATTCGTCGAACATGCTCTGGTGTCTCTCGGGCAATCTTGCCGTGACGATGAACATTCTGTTCGGCATTCACTACGAGGCTGACGGAATAAGGTTCGCCCCGTTCGTGCCCAAGGCACTTGCCGACACACGCTCGCTCAACGGGCTGCGCTACCGCGACGCCACTCTCAACATCACCGTGAGCGGCTACGGCAGCCAGATCAAGGATTTTTACCTTAACGGCAAGCGGCAGACGCCTTTCATACCCGCTGATATAAAGGGGGAGAACACTATAAAAATTATCATGGCCGACAACAACGCCGCCCCGATGCGTCTCAACGAGGTGCCAAATCTCAAGGCGCCTCTCACCCCGATTGCATGGCTGAGCAACGACCCGTCGGTCAACAACCAGATGGGCCCGGTCAACAATCTGCTGCAGTGGAATCCCATCGAATATGTGAACCATTACATCGTGGTGCGCGACGGCAAGCCTGTGGCGCAGACTACCGAGACAACCTTCCTGGCCACCACCCCTGGCGAATATCAGGTTATTGCCGTCGATGCCAACGGAACCCAGAGCTTCGCTTCCGAGCCGCGCTCCAACGCTACCGTGCATCGTTTCGATTTCCCCAACGAGAAAACGGCAATGAGCTCCGATGAGGCGCAGAACCGGCTGCGCACGCCGCTCCACGGCTACCGCGGCAGCGGATTTGTGGAGATGGACCATACGTCGGGATCTGTCAACGTACCCGTGGAAATCGGTGAGGGTGGCCTTTACGGCGTGTCTCTCCGCTACGCAAACGGCAACGGACCGGTCAACACTGAAAACAAAGCTGCCATCCGCACGCTTCTTGTCGACGGCAAGCGCGCCGGCACCATCGTGATGCCTCAGCGTGGTGTGGGCAACTGGAACGACTGGGGGATGACCAACGTGGTGAAAGTGCGCCTCACCCCCGGGCGCCACAACCTCACGCTGGTGTTCCTCCCCGAGAATGAGAACATGAACTTCAAGGTGAACCATGCCCTTGTCGATCAGATCGAGCTGCGCCGCCTCCGCCCCTGATTCCCAGATTCGCTTATTCGCCGTAAATCCATCGCACCTTCCTGAGAAATGAACGGTAAAACGGAGACCTCACACCGCGGCCGACTGTCGAGCTTCGAGGCTGTGCGCATTGTGGCCATTCTGATGGTACTTGTAGTGCACTGCGTGAGAAACAAATTCGAGGTCACCGATCCCCATACGCTTGCACTTGAGTGTGGGTGGCTTTCGTGGGAGGAGTGCGTGATGGCAAGTTTCGGCATTCTGGGAGTGAATCTGTTCATCCTGATTTCCGGATGGTTCGGCATCCGGCTCTCGGCGCGAGGCGTGTTCGGAATATTTTTCGTAATAATTTTTTACCGTCTGCTTATCGGAATCGCCTTTCTGAGTGCGGGGTCCGCTTCAGTCAAGGAATTCCTATTGTTTATAGTTCCGACGTATCTCGACTGGTTTTCGGGGGCTTACGTATTGCTGATGTTTATCTCTCCGATGATAAACCACTATATTGAGCATCACCGGCATTCAGCCGTGAAGCTTGTCGGTGGCGCGTTCTGCTTTATATGGCTTTGCGGCTGGCTCGTGAATACACAGCCCGACAACCGGATGGAATACAATCTGGTAATCGTGGTCCTGATGTATGCCGTCGGGCGCATTCTGCGCTTCGGCTACGATAGTGGCCGCTGGCATTATTCGCCCCGCAGGCTTCTGACCTGCACAGCTCTGATTCTTGCCGTTTCGGGCACTGTATGGTTTGTGCTTACACGCTATGTCGACAGTATCGGTTTCGGATGGTGGCTGAACCGCATAATGCTTTCACGTTTTAATCCGGTGAATATCGCTGCAAGCATCATGATCGTTCTTGCTGCGGCCCGGCTCAATTTCCGCAGCAACGCTGTCAACAGTGTGGCCGGAGCGGCATTCGCCGTCTATCTGATACATTGTAATCCGTTTGTGTTCCCGTATTATAAGGAAGTGGCAATCAAGCTTTTCGACACCGGTTCGGCGATATTTTATCCTTTAGGGGTATTGGCGTTTGCCATAGCGACCTATATAGTGAGCTGGCTGATTGACCGGGTGCGTGTACTTGCACAGCAGCGGATTGAAGCCGCCGGAACCGCATCGCGGCTGTCAAACGCGCTTAACCGCGCTGTGGCGTGGCTTGAGTGAGCGGAACGCCATAAATTCTGTTAATTGCGTTAACAGATGGGGCCGGTTTTGTTGTAAAACTTTAAAATGGCGGCAGATGCATTCGGCTGGTTTAACTTTAAGGGTAACTTTGTGTCATTAAAACGTCTGCGCGATGTGGATTTCGTATTGCGCGTGCCCTCATTCTCCTGAAGGGTTTCACTGCTCTCTCCTCCCGTTTCCAATATCTACAACGTAAAAACTATTCCGATGAAATTTCCAAGGCGCAAACTCCTTGTTGCCGCAACGGCCGCGACGGCCCTGGCCGCCTGGGCCTACAATATTACCGGAACCGTAACCGACCAGTATGGCGAGCCCCTTATGGATGCCACCGTGCGCATACTCAATGCCGGTGACTCGGCTTTCGTGAAAGGCACGATTGCCGACCTCAACGGCGGTTTCAAGGTCTCAGGCCTCAAGAACGGAAACTATCTGGCCGAGGTGACCTACATAGGTTACGAGACCACCTCGCGCCCTCTGCGCATTGCCGACGCCTCGCTGAAACTCGACACCATCAAGGTGAACGAATCGAGCTATATGCTCAAGGAGACCACCGTAATCGGCGTGAAGACTCCCATCAAGGTGATGCAGGATACCGTCGAATTCAATGCCGACACCTACAAGACTCCGCCGAACTCCGTGGTAGAAGACCTTCTCAAACGCCTGCCGGGCGTCGAGGTCGACTCCGACGGCAAAATTACGGCCAATGGCAAGGAGGTGACCAAAATCCTTGTCGACGGCAAGGAATTCTTCGCCGACGACCCTAAGGTGGCTTCAAAGAATCTGCCGGTAAACATGGTCGACAAACTCCAGGTGGTAGACCGCAAAAGCGACCTGGCGCGCCTGACGGGTGTAGACGACGGCGAGGACGAGACCGTAATCAACCTCACGGTGAAGAAAGGGATGAAAAACGGCTGGTTCGGAACCGTCGAGGCCGGCTATGGCACCGACGACCGCTATCAGGCCACGTTCAATGTGAACCGCTTCTGGAACGACAACCAGATTACCTTCATCGGTTCGGCCAACAACACCAATGAGCTTGGCTTCACCGACGGCAACGGAAACCGCTTCCGCCGGTTCGGCGGCGACCAGGGCATCAATAACTCCCAGTCGTTCGGAGTGAATTTCAACGTCGGAAATCAGGAAATCCTCCGCGTGGGCGGCGACGTGATGTACAGCCATACAAACCGCACTACCCTCAAGCGCCAGATGCGCGACTATCTGCTCTCCGATTCGTATTCGCGCGAGGGCTCGACATCCGACGCCCTCGACCGCGGCCACAACGTGCGCGCCGACTTCCGCATAGAGTGGAAGCCCGACTCATTCAATACGGTCGACTTCCGGCCTACCTTCTCCTACAACACCAACCGGAGCGATATTTTTGAAACCGACACGCTGTATTCCAACAATCCGGCCATACCGATGGTGAACCGCAGCTTCAACCAGTCGAACTCCCATGGTGATTCCTACGAGGCTACCGGCCGCCTGATCTACAACCATAACTTCCGCAGCCGCCGCGGCCGCTCCATATCGCTTATGGCCAACTATCGTTTCAGCGACGTAAGGGAGTATGAGAACGCTTTCTCCTACAACCACTTCTACATGCTCAAGAGCTTGCTCGACGCCAGCGCCGATTCAATCGACTCCTACGAGCAGTATACCGACAGCCATACGTGGGCCAACACCGTCAGTGCGCGTCTGAGCTGGACCGAACCTCTCGGCGACGTATCCAAAGGCCGCTTCCTCACCTTCAGCTACCGGCTGCAATATCGCTGGAACAACGCCGACAAGAGCGTTGAACGCCGCTATCCCGATTTCGCCAACGGCTCCGACGACCCGATGAATCTCACATTCCTCCCCTGGCAGTACATGGACCAGCTCTCCAACAGTTTCCGCAACGATTTTCTCACACAGGACATTCGCCTCGGATTCAAACTCGTGAAACCCAAGTATAACCTGGATCTCGGTGTGTCGGCCGTTCCGTCGATGTCGAAGAGCAAATACCTCTCGGGCAACAAGCAGGATATTCCCGAACGCTGGGTATGGAATTTCGCTCCGTTCATGCGTCTGCGCTACAAGTTCGACAAGCAGTCGTCGATGAACCTTATGTATATGGGCCGCTCCTCCCAGCCCTCGATGACGCAGTTGCAGCCGGTGCCCGATTTTACGAATCCGCTCAATGTGATTTACGGAAATCCGGCCCTGAAGCCCACCTTCTCACACAATATCCGTCTGCGCTTCCAGAAATTCTCGCCGGAGAGCCAGCGCTCGATTATGAGCATGGCCGACGCACAGATAATGCAGAACAGCATTGTGTCGCGAACGGACTACGACCCCCAGAGCGGCGGCCGCTCCACCCACTACGAAAACGTCGGCGGCGTATGGAACATCCGGGCCATGAACATGTTCTCGCAGCCCTTCGGCCGTAATAAAACATGGTCGTTCAACAATAATGCCTTCGTGTTCTACAACCATCAGGCCGGCTACAACAACGGCCTGCTCAACCGCTCGGGAACGCTGATGTTTGCCGAATCGCCCTCCATCGCCTTCCGTCCGCAGAGCCTGGAGCTGGAGCTGCGTCCCCACTACCGTGTGCAGTGGACCCACAACAGCATCGAGAACATCAACACCCCGACCGTCCACAGCTACGGAGGCTCCTTCAACGGCTCCTGGTATGCGCCCTTTGGCCTTGTGCTCGCTTCCGATGTAACCTATTCGGGCAACAAAGGATATTCCGAGGGATTCAACACCAACACGTGGCTCTGGAACGCCTCGATTTCCTATCAGTTCATGGCAGGCCGCGCAGCTACGGTAATGCTCAAGGTCTACGACCTGCTGCAGCAGAAAAACAGCATCCAGCGTCAGGTTACGGCCAACTATATCGACGACATAGAGTATAACTCGCTCACGCGATACTTCATGCTCACGTTCACCTATAAGTTCAATACCTTCGGAAAAGGCAACGAGCCCACCGACCGCAACAATCACCGGTGGGGTCCCGGTGGCCCCGGAGGGCCGCCTCCAGGCGGCGGCCGCGGTCCGCGGTAAAAGCAGAAATGTGTGTTTTATAAGAGATAAAGTGGAGGCTCCGGCAAATATTTGCCGGAGTTTTCGCGTTATAATGCATATGAAGTCATTCAAGACAATGGCTTCTGAATCCTATGTAACTGGTCGTAAAATACTCCAATGAGCGATTTCAAACTCAACATATTGGGCTGCGGAAGCGCTACGCCGTCGCTGCGCCATCTGCCGGCCTGCCAGGTAATCGACTACCGCGGCTCGCTGATGATGATCGACTGCGGTGAGGGGGCTCAGCTCTCCATGCGCCGCCAGCGGCTCAAGTTCTCGCGCCTGAACCACATATTCATCTCCCATCTCCACGGCGACCACTGCCTGGGGCTCCCGGGATTGCTTTCCACACTCGCCCTTCAGGACAAGGGGGGCACCGTGACCGTCCATACCTTTGCCGACGGAGTGAAGATTTTCAGCGAGATAATGGATTTTTTCTGCCGCGAGCGGCCGTTCGACCTGCAGTTTAACGTGGTAGACCCCACACGGCGCCAGACGGTGCTCGACCTGCCGGGACTCGCGGTCGAGGCCATACCGCTGCGCCACCGTGTTCCCTGCGTGGGCTACATCTTCCGCGAAAAGCCCAAACCCCGCCATCTGCGTGGCGATATGGTGAAATTCCTTGAAATTCCTGTATCGAAACTTCACGACATCAAGTGTGGGGCCGATTATACCGCTCCCGACGGCCGCATTTTCGCAAACGACATGCTGACCACCCCGGCCGATCCGGCCATAAGCTATGCCTACTGCTCCGACACGGTGTTCACCCCGTCGCTCGCCCGCGAGGTCGAGGGGGTCGACTGGCTCTATCATGAGGCAACCTATACCGACGAGGCTTCCGTACGCGCCCGCGAGCGCTACCACTCCACGGCCTCCGAGGCTGCCCGCATCGCCGCCGATGCCCATGTAGGCCACCTACTGCTCGGACACTTCTCCAAAGCCTACACCGACGAGTCTACACATCTGGCCGAGGCACGCGCCATCTTCCCCGCCACCACCGTCTGCACCGAGGGCGATGTCTTCAACCTCGCCAACCCCGAGATACGGTAGTTAGTCCTCCCATCGATATAGTAATTAGAATTAAATTAGATTTATGATATTAAGGTCCTTAGGGTCGTTAAAGACCTTAAGGACCTTAATGCTATGCATAGATTCTTATGGAGGAAATGTGGCGTTAATCTCGCTGTCTCTCTCTGACGGGAGAAGCGTGCTGTCGCGCCTACACCGAAATGGTTGAAGCGATACTACTCGTTAATAATTTGTCACATCTTCGCTGTTTACCATATATTGCTGCAATTCCCGTGGGTCGGCTTTTGTTATACGCCAATTGAGGATCTGGTTTAAATACATTTCGTTGATTGCAGCGATAAAAGCCTCGTATGTGGCATTCGGAGCCATTTTTATGAGCACTTGGGGAGTATTGCTGTATTTGTATTCCTCACGAAGCTCTTTCACAAGATCTTGATATTCATTTGGCGTAATATCATTCTTATGTAATCTCTCCTTCAATCGGTCTACAGCGTTTGTGACGAGTTCATTGCTCTGACTTAGTACCATCGGCAAACCCCCACGACCTTCGTTATAGTCGGTACGGCAATCCATGAGTTCATATTCCTGCGCCTGATCTGCGGTCTGAGTGCCGTTCCATACACGGGCAATGAATTTTCGATGTCCGCCCTCACTGCTGTTGATGGGCTTTCCCGAAGAATCGCGGATATTGTCAACAACCATTACAAGAGCCCTGTTCTCGTCGATAAAGCCTCCCCAGGCATCATTTAAACTTCTCACATTGGCGCCCCAACCGTCGCCGGCACCCATGAACGACAGGCACCAGCCACCCTCATTGCTGCCCTCGACTTGCGAGGTCATGAATTTGTAAGGGTGTATCCGGTAAACATCGCCCAACAGCCGGTCAATATGTGAATACGCGCAGGATTTATCGGCAACAATCACTAAATCGAAACCAAGCGGCAGATTGTTTGCTTCTGGCATTGTATTTGAATTCCATATCAGCGGTTCCGTATTAAGAATTTCTTCGGGAAGTTCTACTTCTTCCGGTTCTAATTCCTCTAATAATGCCAAATTATTCGCTTCAGTTTCTTCATCTTCTATCTCCTGTACCGGATTAAGCGAATAATCCTGCTCGGCATTTCCTGATTCTACACTTTGTGCAACCACACGGAGTGCGGCAATCCAATTCATGATACTGTTTGCATAGTTATCATCGTAGTCGGTTTGCGGCAAGATGCCGCTGCCATTTATTGATTTAAGTTCTGCCAACGGCTTGCAGTAGTTTTCGCTCCATTGCTTCACGGTCATACCGATGTCGTCTAACGCCACAAAATTGGCAAGTTGCTTCTCGGTAATCTCCTCGCGGTTAACGTCCGAGAAAAGAAGCGCCTGAAGCGCCACCATTCTACGCAGCTTCTTAGTAGGAATTCCGCTTGCGCCGTCGCCTCGAAATGCAAGATGTGCACGTCCGCTATTGTCAAGTATGACAGTTGCAATATCCACGTTCATAACCGGCACAGCCGAAATAGAATATGGCGTGGAGATATTACCGGGAGCATACAGCTGTTTCGCCTCTACCTCCTGCGATTCAGCCTCCTCGATTCCATTGGCAGAAGAATCGGCCGCAGCGCTGTTTTTATTGCCGCACCCGGTAATAATTCCCGCAATTATCAATGGTAAAATAAACTCTTTCTTCATAAATTAAGGTTTAAAATAACGTTTCTGATTATTTTTGTGGTTATGGAAGTCTCTACTTTATGTTCAGGACTAATCTGAATCCAAGATTATTGCCATGGGGAGTGTATGTGGTCTTCCACCGTTCATATATTGTCTCCGGGCCGCCACGCCAGATATTGACTGTCATCTTGAATCCCGTGCTATATGGCTGATCGGAAACAAGTTCCCACACACCACCGGTCATATCATATAATCCCAATTCATTAGCAATCTTTGTCTTGGCATATATATTGACCTTTGATTTATCGTTAGTGCCTGCATAAGCATATCCCATCGACTGGTTCCCGCCGCGAGCGGCGTATTCCCATTGCGCTTCCGAAGGAAGTGAGAAATTAAGCCCCGTGATACGGTTCAACTCCTTGATAAATTTTGCAATCTCATCAGGCTTGATATCGACTACCGATTGTTCAGGCGTTCTGGCAGAGCCGGTCAATGGTCTGTAGAAAGAATCAAAGCCCGGCAGGACTGCTTCCCAAAGCTTATTGCTCACTTCAAATTTATTTATATAGAACGTTCTCACATTCAACTCTGTACCATAAGGGATGTTTGATGGTATATACTCGGTGATTTTACCCCTGAAGGTATATGTACCCCCTTCCACTTTCACCATATCGGCAATCGCATCTGAAATGATTTCCTTACGGTCGCTGCTGATACCTTTCGCCCAGATAACTTTCTTAAACAACGGATGGTTAAGCCGCGCCTGCTGCTCGGGAGTGAGTATTTTTTCCTCCTTGTAATCAGGACATACAACAAGGCGCAGACCGGTGTCTTTACTTCTGAATGCCTCGCCTCCCCACTTACGCGTCGTTACCTGATTGATATTGCCGCCATAATCGGTTGTGCCGCCTCCGCTTCGCAAGACCCGGCCATTGCCGCTTGCAGGGCCGACCGGATTCTTAACCTCAATTTCCGAATAAGGACCGAACCAGTCGGAGCACCACTCATAGACCCCGCCACTCATTCCGTAAAGGCCCAGCTCATTTGGCAATATACGGAACGAGCCATCTCTGTTTTTTCGATACAAATCGTCAGCCCGGTTTGTTCCGGCATATAGATAGCCTTTTGACGCACTTCCTCCCTTTGCAGCATATTCCCATTGCGCTTCGGTAGGCAAGCGGAACTCAATGCCGGTCATCTGTCGGAGTTTCTTTAAGAATTCCATGCAGTCATTCCACGACACATTGTCAACCGGACCATTGTCCGACGGATTATTGCTCGGATTATAGCCCATAACGGCACTCCAGAGGGTCTGGTCAACCCCGTATTTACCAATTAAATACGGACTCAGCGAAACCTTATGTCCCGGCTCATCAATCTTATACGCCTTTTTAGCTCCCATTCGGAATGTTCCGTCTGCAATATAGACCATATTGTCGTAGGCTGCCTGAATTACAGCTTTTTTGGCCTCAGGAATATTTGGCGCCCAATTGATTGGCTTGCGGAAGGCTTCCTCAGCCTGTTTTTTCTTCAGTTCCTGCGCCTTACGTTCCTGTTGCTTTATGCGCTCCTCCATTTTACGCATTTCCTCTTTCCTTCGCTGTTTGGCTATTTCGGCAGCCGTCTGTCGTCGTGCTTTTGAATTGTCCGGATAATCCTCAAATGTTGTTTTATAGAAATAGGATACTTTTGCGGGAACCAAGCAGAATGCATTCTCGCCGACAGATTCAACCCCGTCGGGCAAATAAATCTCCTTTAATTTCTTACAGGATGCAAAAGCATAGCTATCAATTTTCTTAAGGCCGTCGGGAAAAACAATTTCTTCCAAATTTGAATGAGAAAATGCGCTGCTTTCTATTGTCTTTATATTTTTAGGCAATTCTATCTTTTTTATTCCGGAGAATGAAAACATTCCAGATTTGATTGCAGTCAATTCTGACGGCAATCTGACATCTTGAAGTTTATGACAAAACTTAAAGGCCTCGTTTCCTATCGTTATAGTGCTTTCCGGCAGGGAAATTGAATTAAGTGCAGTACAGGCGCAAAAAGCCCTTGCTCCTAATATCTCCAAATCGCGGGGGAGGGATACAGATTGAAGATGCCTACAGCTATTAAAAGCATTCGTATCAATCTCTTTTATTCCTTCCGGCAACGTAACGGAAGTTATTTGAGACTTGCGAAATGCGTCCTCTCCGATTTTTACTACGGAATATTCCCGCCCCTTATACTCTACCTGACCGGGGATAATCACGGCTGAGAAGTTTTTATAATTCTTCTCACTGTCTTTTTTCTCATATGTAACTTCGACCTTGCTGTCAGCAATAATTTTATAATAGAGTCCGTCTACTTTAAAATCATGATTTTTGGCCTCAACCTCACAGAATGATGCAAGAAAGAGTGCCAACAACAATATGCGGCAGATATTTGATTTCATTGTTGTCAAATTATTCATGTGATATATTTAGAAAACGAGGAGATACCTTGCTATTCAGAATCTGATTTCTGGAAATCATTCTCCCGATGGCTCCTTGGTGTGAGCCGTATACGACAATGCGAATTGTTCATACTCGTTAAATCCATCGGTCTCGATAAAATATGGCCATATTTTCCCTTTTACGATATAAAACTGATTTGATGATGAACTCGGAAAGAATTCGTAATGACTGTTGTGATAATCATGGGCTCCGCCAAAATCCACACCTCTGTCTACGGTGTTCCAATCTTCGTCAAAACCTTTAATATCTTTAATTATAATTCTCAGCGACGACATCCCAAGGTCTTTGCTTTGAAATTTCCATGTACCGGAATATTCTTCATCCCTATCTACCGGATAAAGAAGGCATATCCCCTCGTTTTGTGGACTTCCGGGTTCGTTTTCGCTTTTATTGATATGTAATATAAAACGTGTTCCGGCTTTATCGGTAAATTCCAGCAACGTGCCGATTAACGACATTGAGTTCTCATCATGCTTGATACGCATTTCTTCAATACGTTTGGCGAATTCCATACCGGTCGGAGTATCAAAATTAAATGAATCCAGATTCCGTATCTGAGGACTATTGGTAATCTGCGCCCAGTATTCGTATGCTTCAGACCGCTCCTCGTCCGACATTCTATCAATATACATCAACGCCTTTGAGCATGCGCCGTCAAATCTGGCTTTGGCTCCGTTGATGTTCTCATTAAATATCATCCGGTCAACTACTTTCATTTCCGCAATGAATGTATCTATGACCTGTTGAGGAGACATTTGCGGCAAAGCCACCTCTGCAGGATTGGGGGCAGGAGCTACTGAATCGGTATTGGCAACATCCGAGCTGGCATTTCCGTCTGATGAGTTATTGCCGCAACCTGCGAGAGCTGTTCCTATTAGCAATGAAAAAATCCATCGCAAATTTATCTTTCTCATAAATAATGCTGTATAAATTTGTTATCGGTAAGTACTGAAAGTGGAATGAACGTGTTACGCTTTCGCATTACCAATCGTAAGTTAACGAGCTTGCAGAAGCCTCAGGCGGAATATGCTGATATGCCGGCATTCTGCGCTGTCGAGTCGTCGTTGATGTGGATTATGCGCGATTGCAGTTCGAGGGCATCCATAGTCCAGTTGTCCCGGATGCGTCAGTTCTTAGCGTCGACCGTTAATTGGTGTGTATAAAGGATTGAAATGTGCAGTCGGTGTGTCCTCCCCTCTTCCCGACGGGTTTTGATAAAAAATAGCGTGGGACAATGTCAGTTTATCTAATCCGGGCATCGCCAAACGCCTGTACGCGATAAACAGTCCACCCCACGCCACGTCGATATATCGACCCCTCTTGTCGGGGGGTGGACATGCGACAAGCATGAAGCGTTTTGACTGCTTCCTCCTGCGTACTTTGATGAAATTGGCGATTTCGGATTCAGGATAAAGCTAAAACGCTCATTATAAATATGTCTGTCGAGTCGGTGACTGCGACAATGCAAAGATATTTAAAATTTTGATTTTGTGCAACACAAATGGAAACTGAAAACCGGCGTGATTGAACGTAATGTGACAGAAAAGAGGTCGGTCGAAAAGACATTGAAGTCATTTAAACTTTTTCTTCAAATGGCTTCACAAGATGTATTCTTCAAGAATTTGGCCTCTTTTTGGCTGATTTTACCCTCATTTTCGGTCACGATGCCCGCATCGCTCCCTCAATTTCAGGTTAAATCCGCTCATAAACAGTCTCAAATTCTTTTCGAAGAAAAAGTTTAAATGACTTCATGGAAATAACTTACCGAAAGTTCTTATTTCAAGAGTTTTCTGTCGGAGACGGTGTTTTCCAGTACGCTCATCTGATGAATAGCTATCTGATTAAGCTTTATTAGCCGTTCTCGCTGTGTCAGGCCTTGCTCAATGAAAACAGCATTGAGATTTTCCATATTAGAGAGGCATATTAGTTCGTTGATTGTGGCATAATCCCTTATGTTGCCTTTTAAAGTGGTCGAATTCGACCACTTTAAAATTGGAGTTATGTATCACCTCCCAGGTGCCGAGGAATTCAATTGTATATCGGTTCCTTAACCAGTTTTTGATGATGTCGGCTGAACGGTTGTCGCCATCTTTGGCAGTAGCCATATCTGCCGGCCTGTGCCTGAAGGCTTATTGCGTTTGTTCTTGATGCGAATTCTTTAACGTTGATTTTGAAGCTGTTGAGGCCGGACTGATTTCTAATTGTGGCGAATTCGCCATAGTTAAAAATTGGGATTATATACTTTTTTGTCATTTCTTATTATTTGGCGGGGTGGAGGCGGGAGAGGAGGTCGTCGTGGAGGGCGGTTTTCTTTTCGATGTGGTCGAGGACCATGCGTACGAAGGGGTCGCGCTCGAATTCGCCGCGCACCTGCTCGAAGTCGCCCCGGCGGTTGCGTTCGGAGGTGGTATCGAGGCCGAAGCCGATGTGTGATACTGCCGAGAACTCCTTGCGGGCGTCGTCGTAGAGCATGCGGTCGAGTTTTACCACGCTCTCGACCCAGCGTTTTGCTATTGCCGCCACGTCGGCTATGGTGAGGTCGGAGCATTCTTTGCCGAGCCAGCGGCTGAAATTCTCCACAACCCATGTCCATTCCATCTCATAGTAGTCGGCATGGAGGCGGTGCAGCCGCTGGTTGACCGAGTCGAGGCGCTGGATGCTTCCGTCGGCAATTTCGGAGCACAGACGGCGAATTTCCTGCTTGGGTGCGATGAGTCCGGCAAGGTCAACCCATTCGCCGCGTCCGGCTTCGAGGGTAGGGGCGAGGCGGCGCCGGATGTCAGCATCGCAGGTAATCTGCATCCCTTCGAGGCGTTTCAGCACGGAGTTGCCCATGAATTTGTCGATGGCCATGCCGTAGTACATGCGCCCCTTGCGCAGGGCGGATGCGCTGATGGTCATCCCCTGGTAGGAGTAGAATTGCGACGTTTCGCCCGAGGTGGCTTCGATTTCGTCGAGCAGGGAGATGCCGTCCATCATCTTCTGCACGGTATAGGGACTGAGCAGGTTGAAATTGATGAAATCAAGCTTATGGGGTGTGCGGCGCTTGTCGCGCTTGGGCCACTTCATGGCGTCGCGGATTGTGCCGACGCTCTTGAGGTTGACGCCTGGCACGAGGTGGGATTCCCCGGCTTTCTCTATCAGGTAGCTGAATGGAAGGCGGGAGGTATCGGAGTGGCTTACGTGGCGCCCCATCACCAGCGAGAATGCGCCGATGTGGGCCGGCCACAGGATGTAGCTGTCGGAGGTGGTTTTCGAGCCGCGGTCGACCACGCCCTGATGGATGGGGCCGAGCTTGTACATGTGGTTGCTCTGGTTCGATCCGGAGCCGGCGTTGAGGAATGAGAACATACCGGCTATCAGGAGGCTCGACTTGTGCATCGTCACGGTATAAGGGCCGGCGAAGATAGCGGCCGACTCGCCGTTTTCACAGGCGCAGTTGGCGAAGAAAAGCGAATCGTGGGCCGAGAAAAGGCGCGTAAGCTGCGATGCCTGCCCTACGAAGGTATGGACGAGCACCGCGCCACAGTCGACTTTAGCTCCGGCGCAGAGAATGAAGTCTTCAGCCATCACGTTAGGCCCGACGAAAACGGGGTCGTCGGCTTCCGACATTATTGAGCCGTTGACAAGGCGCGTGGCTCCGTCGATGGTCGCGTGCGGCCCGACGTAGAGGTCGTTGATGGTCCCGGTGTTGACTATGGTGACGTGGTCGGCAATTTTGCCGCGTGAGGAACGCCGCGACTCCACGTAGTCGTCTACGAGTTTACGGAGCCGGCCTATCAGCTCCTTGTCGTGACGGTACATGGCTATTATGTAGGCCACATGGGCCGAGAGGCAGTCGTAGATCGGCACTTCGCGTCCGCCCGTCTCGTTGAGCACCGATACCTCGATGCCGTTGCCGAAGGTCGATTCGCCGGTCATGGCTATGCAGGCCGTGTTGGCGATGAGCGTACCGTCGGCTATGTCGTAGTCGGCTATATAGTTGCCGATGCGGTCGATGAGCACGTTGTCGCCTATATTGCAGTTGTGGACGCGGGCGAAGTAGATTCCCGTCTGCATGGGCACGTGGCCGCCGGCCGTCAGTACCTCCTCGGTGGTGCCGAGGGTCACGTCGCCGGAAAACGTGGCGTGGCGGTAGTGCTGAGGGCGGAAGGGGTCGGCAACGCGGATGCGGGTCCAGTCGTCGCAAGTGCATGCATTGGCTTCGAGTATATCGATTTCGCCGGAGGTGAGCAGGCGGTGGTCCATAGGGGCGGAAGGTTTAAAGTTGACGGTTTAGGGTATAGGGTTTAAAACCTGCTGATGGGGTCAGAACAGCGACGTCTTCAGCTCGGCGAGCGATATGCCGCGCAGGTCTTTGGGGGAGAGAAGCATTTCCGTCGGGTCGACAGGCCAGTCGATGCCTACTTCAGGATCGTCGAAGCGGAGGGTTGCCTCGCTCTGCGGAGCGTAGACGTTGTCGACCTTATACTGGAACTGGGCCACGTCGCTCAGCACGAGAAATCCGTGGGCGAAATGGCGCGGAATGTAGAGCTGACGGGCATTCTCGTCGGAAAGCTCCACGGCCACGTGGCGGCCGAATGTGGGCGAACCCTTGCGGATGTCAACGGCAACGTCAAGTACACGGCCGCGCGACACGCGCACCAGTTTGGCCTGCGACCATTCGCCTTTCTGGAAATGCAGCCCGCGGAGCACGCCACGCGTCGACATCGATTCGTTGTCCTGCACGAATCTGGGCGCGATGCCCGTGGCGGCCTCGAATTCAGCCTGTTTGAAAGTCTCCATAAAGTAGCCTCTGGCGTCGCCGAATTTTTTCGGTTCGACAATCCATACACCTTCTATTTCGGTAGGAATGAAGTTCATAGATGAAAAAGAATTGTGTCTTGTTATAAAAAATCGGCCTAAACTCAGTGCTTAGGGCGTGAAAAAAATTTAACATCGGCCAAAACAATCGGCCGGCGGGTTGTTATTATGTTGCAAAAATACTATTTTTGCTCAACATTCAAAAGCCAATTTTACAACTGCTAAAACTATCCCCATATGAAACAGCGCAACATCATCCTTTTCGACCTCCCTGCGGTGCGTGAAAATCTACTTCCGCTTAGCTACACCAGGCCCATAGCCGACTTTCTGGTCGGAATCACGACCTTGCGCAAGAAGTGGGAATCGTTTCTCGCAGGAGAGTTCTCATATTCCACAGTGGGCTATCTCTCCGAGAAATACCCGATGAAGACGGCAGAGGAAAATCTCTTCATCGCCTCGAACATCATCGCCACCGAGCATCTGGCGCGCCGCCTCGACTCGCTCGAGCCGGGCGAGGTGCTGATGGCCGACACCATGGCCGGCCAGCGCGTGCTTGTGGGCTTCAAGGGCGGTGCCAACCGTCTCGACGAAGTGATTCATTCCATGCCTGCCGGAATTGTATATGAGGAGAAAGTCGACGCCATCAACTACGTTTACGACATCTTCCTGCTCAACGGGCGCCAGATCGAGGCCGACTTCGACGTACTTACCGCGGGGCGCGAAGGGCAGAGCATACCGCGCAGCAACACCGTAATCGGCGATCCCGACCGTATTTATATCGAGAGCGGCGCCATAGTGGAGGGCGTGGTGCTCAACGCATCCCACGGCCCTATTTACGTCGGCCGCCACGTGGAAATAATGGAAGGAAGCTGCCTCCGCGGCCCCATCGCGCTGGGCGAGCATTCCACCGTCAATATGGGAACGCGAATCTACCCGGGCACGTCGCTCGGCCCATGGTGTAAGGTAGGCGGCGAGCTCAACAACGTTGTGATTTTCGGCTTCACCAACAAGGCCCACGACGGCTTCCTGGGCAACGCCGTAATCGGCGAATGGTGCAACCTCGGTGCCGGCTGCGTTGCCTCGAACCTAAAGAACGACTATACGGAAATCAAGCTCTGGAACTATCCCAGCCACCGCTTCCTGCGCACCGGACTGCAGTTCTGCGGCCTGATTATGGCCGACCACTCGAAGGCCGGAATCAACACGATGTTTAACACGGCCACCGTTGTAGGCGTGGGAGTCAACATCCATGGCTCGGGCTTCCCGCGCAATTTCATCGCCTCGTTCAGCGAGGGCGGACCTTCGGGCTTCACCGATCTGCCCATGGAGAAATTCTTCGACATCGCCAAGCGCATGATGGCTCGTCGCGGCCGCTCGCTTTCCGAGGCCGACAACCGCATATTCCATGCTATCCGCGAACTCGCAGAAAACTACAAGTAAACACATCAGACCATATAAATACAAGGGCGATGCGCCGGCTGGCGCATCGCCCTTGTATTTTATAATCTGGAAATCAGTTGCCGAGGGCCACTGCGGCGGCTTTGGCGATTGCCTGCGGGGTGAGTCCGTTGGCGGCCATTAGTTCCGAGGCCTTGTATCGGTCGGGGAGGGCGCGCGGGAGGCCCAGCACTTTCACCTTTACGGGTGCTTCGCCGAGATAGGCGGCGATTTTCTCTCCCATACCTCCGGCCACACTGTTGTCTTCAAGCGTAATCAGTACGCGGTAGTCGCGTAGGGAGTCGAGGGTGGTGCGGTCTATGTCGGAAACTATGCGCGGATTGATGAGAGTGGGTGTAAGGCCCTGCTGCTTCATCAGCTCCACGGCATCGCGGCCGAGCTGCATGAAGTCGCCCGCGGCGATTACGGCCACATCCTTGCCCTCCTCTACAATCTGGTAGCCGATGTTAGTATAGTCGTCGGCTACTTCGGTGGTGGCCGGAGCGACCGGCACTGCGGGAGCGATTATCATAACAGGCGTCTCGGTCTGGTCGATAGCCCAGTCGAGCATGGCGGTGAATTCGTCGGCATTGGTGGGCGCGAGGATGGGGAGGTCTGGAATTGTGGCCGTCATCGGGGCGCAGAAGAATCCGAGGTGTGTCTCGTCGGGTATGCCCCATACGCTCCCGTTGAAGGTGACGAACACCGCTGCGGTGGAGTTGATGGCCACGTCCTGCTCGAGCTGGTCGTAGGCGCGCTGGAGGAATGTGGCCTCCACGCCGAACACCGGGCGTGCGCCCCCTTTTGCAAGTCCGGAGGCGAGGCCTGTGGCGCATTGCTCGGCGATGCCAACGTCGATAAACTGGCTCCCGGCGGCCTCGCGGCGGTCGGGGCCGAAGGCGATGGCGCCCGGAGTGCCGGCGGTGATGGTGCAGACCTTCGGATCGTTGGCCATGCGGTCGAGCATATGGGTGGCGAAGAGGTCTTCATACATGCGCGGATGAACCGGCTTGAGCAGTTCGCCGGTCTTGGGGTCGAATGGCATCGAATAGTGGAACTTCTCCTTATTGCGCTCGGCCACGGGGAGGCCTTTGCCTTTCATGGTGTCGATATGGACCACCACGGGCGTGTCGGAGTTCTTTACAGCTTCGAACGCCTTGACGAGGCTCGCTACGTCGTTGCCGTAGGGCACATAGAGATAGCGGAAGCCCATGGCTTTGAACAGATTGCACTGGGCGGTGCCGTCGGTGTCGCGCAGGAGGCGCAGATTCTCATAGATACCTCCGTGGTTGGGGGCTATGCTCATCTGGTTGTCGTTGACCACCACGATGAAGTTCGTCCCGAGGGTGGCGGCGTAGTCGAGACCCTCGAAGGCTTCGCCTCCGCTGAGTGAGCCGTCGCCGATTATGGCTACGACGTTCTCCTTTCCGCCCCGCAGGTCGCGGGCTTTGGCCAGGCCGGCGGCGAGAGCCACCGAGGTCGATGTGTGGCCGACTGAAAAGAGGTCGTAGGGGCTCTCCTTGGGCGAGGTGTAACCTGTCACGTCGTCATAGTGTGCCGGGTCGAGAAATGCCTGGATGCGGCCAGTGAGCATTTTATGGGGGTAGGTCTGATGCGATACGTCGAACACGAGTTTGTCGACGGGGGCGTCGAACACGTAGTGCAGCGCGATGGTGGCCTCCATGAAACCGAGGTTGGGGCCAACGTGACCGCCGTGGCGGCCGAGCTTTTCGGTAAGGGGAACGCGGAGACGGTCGGCGAGCACCTGAAGCTCATCGACCGTCAGCCTTTTTATGTCGGCAGGCGATTTGATTGACGCGAGGTCGAAATCGTCGGCCACGCGAATAGAGGTGTTATCCATTGTCGGTATGTTTTTGGGAATGTTGTCCGGAAGAAAATAGTATCGCTTGAATAACGCCTGCCGGCATGCCATAGTTTATTTGCGGCGGTAGTGGGTTAGGCGTTTCTTCATCTGATTGAGGCGATGGAAGGCGGAGCGCAGACGCAGCCACAGCGGCGAGGGAGTGGTGGCGATGTCGGATCCGAGCGGGTCAGTGAATGAGAACTGCATCGGTTCGGCGCCGAACTGCTCGGGATAGACGATGCAGAGGTTGTTGCTGCTGAAATACTTCTGGAGCAAAAGTGGTGTCTCGGCCATATGAGCCGTGTAGGAGAGGGAGTTGGGGCGCGCCGACACCACTACCATCAGGTCGTCGTCGAGCACGCGGTTGGCCAGCAGCATGAAATCGTCGTCAGACTCCATGGTGCGGTACTCATGGCGGATTTCGAGCGAGGCGTGGCGTATTACGGCGCGCACGGCCTGCTCCTGCACCTTCCGGCAGCAGAATATTATGCGGCAGCCTATCTGGGCGGCCAGAGCGCCCATGGCTTCGACCCACGAGCGGAAACCGGTCTCGTACTCGGCCTTTTCGGGCATGAAGACGGCGATGCGGGTTATAGTGTTGAGCGGGATATAGCAGCGCGAGATTACCGTCTCGCAGTTGGTGGCGCGGAGCAATTGCTCGATTTTAGCGCCCATGAAGGTATCGATTACGGTGGCCTTGCGGTGCATGCCGAGAATGATTCGGTCTACATCGCGCTCCTGAATGCAGTTCAGGATGCCTGTGACGGTGTTGAGGTCGAAGCGCTCGACCAGATTGATGGCGGTGTCGGCGCCTGCGGCGGTGTCGGCGGCGATTTTCAGGGCGTTCTCTCCCACAGCCTTCGATGCGCGCGAGTTGTCGTTGCGCACGTGGAGGGCGAGCAGGCGTTCGGCTCTTATGCCCGAGCGGTGTCGGCGCATCATCAGAGCGAAATCCGTCAGCGCCTGGGCTGTGATGGGGTTGGAGAGGCAGACAAGGGATTTTCGCGGTGCCGAGGCCCGGGCGCGGGTTTCTTCCTCGCTCTCGGAGGTTATCCCCTCGGCGGTGGCTTCCTGCTGGAGCTGGCGCACTTTGATTTTGGCCGCCGCAGTCGATGTGCATATCGGGGCGATGGCGCAGGTTACGAGAATCACGAGCACTGTGCCGTTGAGAATGGTCTCGTCCATCATGCGCGTGCCGTCGGGAAGAATCATGTTGTAGCCGATGGTCACAACGGCCAGGGCCACTGCGGTGTGGGCGGTGGTCAGGCCGAACATCATCGAGCGGTCGGCGGGAGCCATGCCGTAGAGCCGCTGGGCTGCCAGGGCTGCAAGCCATTTGCTTGCGAGCGCCACAGCCAGCATGATCGATGCTATGAGCAGCGTATTGCCTTCCACGATAACGCGCAGGTTAATCATCATTCCCACGCCTATAAGGAAGTAGGGGATGAAAAGGGCATTGCCCACGAATTCGATGCTGTTCATCAGCGGCGATGTGGCCGGAATGTAGCGGTTGAGCACCAATCCGGCGAAGAAAGCTCCGAGCACAGGCTCAAGCCCGATGGCTCCCGACACCCAGGCTGAGAAAAACACCATTACGAGCACATAGACATATTGCGTGACCTTCTCGCTGAAGCGCTTGAAAAACCAGCGCGTGATGCGGGGAAAGGCGTAGAGCACCCCCATGCAGTACATCGCCAGTTTGGCTATGAGCCATAGCATGGCGGAAATCTGGAATTCGCCGGTGAGGTGGATGTTGACGCATGCGGCCAGCACGAGCAGAGCGCCGATTACCGCCACAATAGTTCCTACCACGGAGATAAGTACAGCCGGAGTCTTCGTAAGACCGAAGCGTGCGGCCACGGGATAGGCTATGAGGGTATGGGACGCATACATCGAGGCAAGCAGAAACGATGTTAGCCAGCCCAGATGGAGCAGATAGCCGCTCGCCGCCACACCCATTGCCATGGGAATGAAAAAAGTGAGCAGCCCGAACGAGATTCCGCGCCGCAGGTTGCGCCGCAGATGGTACATATCGATTTCCAGCCCCGCAAGAAACATCAGGTAGAGCAGGCCTACCTGCCCGAAGATATTGAACGAGCTGTCGCGGTCGAGCACGTCGAATCCGTAGGGCCCGACCACCACACCGGCCACAATCATGCCTATTATGTGCGGAATCTTCAGCTGCGTGAGAATCACCGGTGCCAACAGTATTATTGTCAGCACTATCAGGAAGATGGTGACGGGGTCGGTGACTAACGCGGCTAATATCATCGGGTGGAACTGCGCGGTGGTTTTCGGAGGTCTTGGCGGCTGTTATTTCTTGTGGGCGAGCATGTAGAGGGCAATCTGCACGGCGTTGAGCGCGGCTCCTTTGCGGATCTGGTCGCTTACGGTCCAGAACGAGAGCCCGCAGTCGTCGGCGAGGTCCTTGCGCAGGCGGCCTACGTATACCGGGTCGTGGTGGGCAAGCTCGAGCGGCATGGGGTAGACTCCGTTGGCGGGGTCGTCCATCATCACCACACCTTCGGCTTTCTCGAAGGCGGCGCGGGCGTCGGCGAGGCTTACGGGGCTCTCCGTCTCCACCCAGATGGCCTCGGAGTGGGCGCGGAGCACCGGCACACGTACGCATGTGGCGCTCACACGCATGTCGGGCGAGTGCATTATCTTACGCGTCTCGTTGAACATCTTCATCTCCTCCTTGGTGTAGCCGTTGTCGGTGAACACGTCGATGTGGGGGATGACATTGCCGGCGAGCTGTGCCACGAATTTCTTCACGGTGGGCTTTTCGCCGCGGGCGAGTTCGCCATACTGGTTTTCAAGCTCCTGCATTGCGGCGGCTCCTGCGCCGCTGGCTGCCTGATATGTGGCCACGTGCACCCGGCGGATGGGGCTGAGGTCGTTGATGGGTTTCAGGGCCACCACCATCTGGATGGTGGTGCAGTTGGGGTTGCCGATTATGCGGCGTGGGGCGTTGAAAGCGTCGTCGCCGTTGACTTCAGGCACCACCAGCGGAACGTCGGGATCCATGCGGAAGGCGCTGGAGTTGTCGATCATCAGCGTGCCGTGTTTCGTTATTGTCTCGGCAAATTCGCGCGAGGTGGATGCGCCGGCCGAGGTGAATGCTATGTCGATGCCGCGGAAATCGTCGTTGTGGCGGAGTTCCTTCACAGTGTATTCCTTGCCGCGGAAGGTATAGGATTTCCCCGCGCTGCGGCTGGAGCCGAAGAGCGTGAGGTTGTCGACGGGAAAATCGGTCTGGTCGAGCACACGGAGTAGTTCCTGGCCTACGGCGCCGCTGGCGCCAACTATTGCTATGTTCATGTCGGGAATAATGATTTCTTGGGAGTCGGTATGGGTTTGTTTCTGCAAAAGTAGTAACTTTACGGCAATTAACGAAACATACCCCTGTTTATAATATGGTGATAACGCCCTATGAGGCCTCTATGGCCGCCGAGTGGGATGAGTTTGCGGCGCGTTCGCGCCAGCAGACGTTTCTGCTTACGCGTCCCTATATGGACTATCATTCCGACCGCTTCGCCGACGCGTCGATTATCGCGCGCAGCGATTCGGGGCGCATTGTCGCCATGCTTCCGGCCAACCGGAACGGTAACACCATATGGTCACATCAGGGCCTTACCTACGGCGGCTGGATAACGCCCGTGCGGGGCTTCGACGCCTCCACGATGCTTGAAGTATGGGGTTTAGCCATAGAATATTATCGCAACAATGGGGTGGATGAGATGCTCTACAAACCTCTGCCGTGGATATATCCTTCGGTGCCTGCCGACGACGATATTTACGCGCTATTCCGGTTCGGAGCCACGATGGAGGCGTGCGGTGTCTCGTCGGCCGTAGACCTGCGCGACGCTCCGCGTTTCGACGAGAACTCGCGTCGCAACCTGCGCCGGGCTGAGGCGGCCGGGCTGAGGGTGGGGGAGAGCCGCCGCTTTGCCGAATACTGGAAGATACTTGAAGACGTGCTTGCTGGGAGACATGATACGCGGCCTGTCCACTCGCTCGCCGAAATCGAGCTGCTCGCCTCGCGCTTTCCGGAGAATATCCGGCTCTTAGCCGTCGACGGCCCCGACGGGCGTATGGTTGCCGGAACCGTATTGTATCTCACCCCGACCGTAGCCCACGCGCAATATATCGCCGCATCGGGCGAAGGCCGCGCCCACGGCGCGCTTGCGCTGCTGTTTCATAAGCTTCGTGCCGACCTTGCCGCCGGGCTTTACGGCCCGGTGCGCTACCTCGACTTCGGCATCTCCACCGAGCGCGGCGGCCATCTTCTCAACGAGGGACTTCACCGCCAGAAGCAGGGTTTCGGTGGCCGCTCCGTCGCCTATCCGCTCTATCGCCTCCCCCTCCGCTGAACCAACGGAAATATTTCTCAAAATATTTGGTAATTAGCTGAATAAATCGTAATTTTGCATCGCTTTTCGGAGTATTGCGTGCCCGTTCATGTTGCAATCCGTTGGGATTCAACGCGATGGAGCGCGATATTCGTGCGCGGAAAGCCATGGAATACGCAGTTAAAAAGCAAAGCATAAGAAACCAAACATCAAAACTCATTTAACAAACTAAGATGCCTACTATTCAGCAATTAGTAAGAAAAGGACGCGAAACCCTTGTGGACAAGAGCAAATCGCCCGCCCTCGACAGCTGTCCCCAGCGTCGCGGTGTCTGCGTGCGTGTTTACACTACCACACCTAAGAAACCTAACTCGGCTATGCGTAAGGTAGCCCGTGTGCGCCTCACCAACGGTAAGGAAGTCAACTCCTACATCCCCGGCGAGGGTCACAACCTTCAGGAGCACTCGATTGTGCTCGTGCGCGGCGGCCGTGTGAAAGACCTTCCCGGTGTGCGCTACCACATCGTGCGCGGCACGCTCGATACCTCCGGCGTGAAAGACCGTACACAGCGTCGCTCCAAATACGGGGCCAAACGTCCTAAAGCCGGTGCGGCTAAGAAGTAATCGAAGGATTTCCGCTTGAATCCCCTCCGGTGAAGTTTACTAAATAGCACCACGAGAAATCATCATCCCAAACAATTACCCGTTTTTGATTTCCCGCAGCTGACAACGGTTGAGTAGGTCGCCCCACAAGTCCTTTTCGCGGCCGAAGAAGACACCAGCCACGACGAAAAAGCAAAAACACTCTTTTCGCTAAAACTAAAAATGAGAAAAGCAAAGCCTAAGAAACGCGTGATTCTTCCCGATCCCGTGTTCCACGATGTGAAAGTGACGAAGTTCGTCAACCACCTCATGTACGACGGTAAGAAGAACACCTCCTACACCATCTTCTACTCCGCTCTCGAAACCGTGAAGGCCAAGATGGCCAACGAGGAGAAGACCGCCCTCGAAATCTGGAAGAAAGCTCTTGAGAACGTAACTCCCCAGGTCGAGGTAAAATCCCGCCGTGTCGGCGGTGCCACCTTCCAGGTGCCCACCGAAATCCGTCCCGACCGCAAGGAATCAATATCAATGAAAAACCTCATCAACTATGCCCGCAAACGTGGCGGCAAGACCATGAGCGACAAACTCGCCGCTGAAATCATGGATGCCTTCAACGAGCAGGGCGGCGCCTTCAAGCGCAAGGAGGATATGCACAAGATGGCCGAAGCAAACCGCGCTTTCGCCCACTTCCGCTTCTGATCCGACCTGCCGCCTGATCCGGCACCTCAATCCCCAACATTTCATTGTAAATCAGATTCCAATTTTCCTATAGCAAAATGGCTAAAATCGACGAACATTTAAAATACACCCGCAATATCGGCATCATGGCTCACATCGACGCCGGTAAAACCACCACATCGGAGCGTATCCTGTTCTACACCGGTCTTACCCACAAAATCGGTGAGGTTCACGACGGCGCCGCCACGATGGACTGGATGGAGCAGGAGCAGGAGCGTGGTATCACAATCACCTCCGCCGCTACCACCACTTTCTGGAAGTATGCGGGCGACAAATTCAAAATCAACCTGATTGACACTCCGGGACACGTTGACTTCACCGTAGAGGTGGAGCGCTCGCTCCGTGTGCTCGACGGCGCCGTGGCCACATTCTGTGCCGTAGGCGGCGTAGAGCCCCAGTCGGAGACCGTGTGGCGTCAGGCCGACAAATACAACGTGCCCCGTATCGGCTACGTCAACAAGATGGACCGCTCCGGCGCAAACTTCTTCGAAGTGTGCCGTCAGGTGAAGGACGTTCTGGGTGCAAATCCCTGCCCCATCCAGGTGCCCATCGGCGCCGAAGAGACCTTCAAGGGTCTGGTCGACCTCATCACCATGAAGGCTATCTTCTGGCACGACGAGACCATGGGTGCCGAATATTCCGTAGAGGAAATTCCCGCCAGCATGCTCGCAGAATGCGAGGAGTGGCGCGACAAGATGCTTGAAAAAATCGCCGAGTACGACGACTCCCTCATGGAGAAATACTTCGACGACCCCTCCACCATCACCGAAGAGGAAATCCGCCGCGCCCTGCGCGCCGCCACCCTCAAGATGGACATCGTGCCCATGACCTGCGGCTCCTCGTTCAAGAACAAGGGCGTGCAGTGCCTGCTCGACAACGTCTGCGCATATCTCCCCTCTCCCCTCGACGCCGGCGCCGTTGAAGGCCACGCCATCGACGACCCCGACAAGATCGAGACCCGCGAGCCCTCGTCGGAAGCCCCGATGTGTGCTCTGGCATTCAAGATTGCTACCGACCCCTATGTAGGCCGTCTCACCTTCTTCCGCGTTTATTCCGGCGACGTGGTTGCCGGCAGTTATGTGCTCAACGCACGCAGCGACAAGAAGGAGCGCGTCAGCCGTCTGTTCCAGATGCACTCCAACAAGCAGAACCCCATGGAGAAAATCGGCTGCGGCGATATCGGCGCAGGCGTAGGCTTCAAGGATATCCGTACAGGCGACACCCTCTGCGACGAGAACCATCCCATCGTGCTCGAAGCTATGGAATTCCCCGATCCCGTAATCGGTATCGCCGTTGAGCCCAAGACCCAGAAAGACCTCGACAAACTCGGTGTAGGTCTGCAGAAGCTCGCCGAGGAAGACCCCACTTTCCGCGTGGAGACCAACGAGGAGACCGGCCAGACCGTTATCTCCGGTATGGGCGAGCTTCACCTCGACATCATCATCGACCGCCTCAAGCGCGAATTCAAGGTGGAATGCAACCAGGGTCAGCCCCAGGTTACCTACAAGGAAGCCATCACCCAGCCCGTCGAGCTTCGCGAAGTATTCAAGAAGCAGACCGGTGGTCGCGGTAAGTTTGCCGACATCATCGTTCGCGTAGAGCCCGTCGACGAAGGTTTCGAGGGCTCGCTCCAGTTTGTCGACGAGGTAAAGGGCGGCAACATTCCCAAGGAATTCATCCCCGCTATCCAGAAGGGCTTCACCAACGCCATGAAGAACGGCGTGCTCGCCGGTTACCCCGTCGAGAAGCTCAAGGTTACCGTAATCGACGGCTCGTTCCACCCGGTCGACTCCGACCAGCTCTCCTTCGAGCTCTGCGCCATCCAGGCCTTCAAGAAGGCTTCGGAAAAGGCCGGTCCCGTGCTCATGGAGCCCATCATGAAAATCGAGGTTGTAACCCCCGAGGAAAGCATGGGCGACGTGATCTCCGACCTCAACAAGCGTCGCGGTCAGGTGGAAGGCATGGAGACATCGCGCAGCGGCGCCCGCGTCGTAAAGGCCCAGGCTCCTCTTGCCGAGATGTTCGGCTATGTAACCGCCCTCCGTACCATCACTTCCGGTCGCGCTACCTCCACGATGACCTTCTCCCACTACGCCGAGGTTTCCTCGTCGATTGCCAAGAAGGTGCTCACCGACTGCCAGGGCCGCGTAGACCTCGTGAAATAACAAAGCAACCACTCCTCGCCCCGGGGCATGACGCCCCGGGGTTCATGGGGTTGGAACGCATATAAACCCTCTGCCGCCGGGCAGCTTATGATTCTTGACCGCGCGGCAACGTTCAAACTCAAATCAATTTAATTTTTCTCAACTCACAATGAGCCAGAAAATCAGAATCAAACTGAAATCCTACGACCACAATCTCGTCGACAAGTCGGCCGAAAAGATTGTGAAGACTGTGAAATCGACCGGCGCCGTGATCAGCGGACCCATTCCCCTGCCCACCCACAAGCGCATCTTCACCGTTAACCGCTCGACTTTCGTCAACAAGAAATCGCGCGAGCAGTTCCAGCTCTCGAGCTACAAGCGTCTGATCGACATCTACAACTCGACCGCCAAGACCATCGACGCTCTGATGAAACTCGAACTCCCCTCGGGTGTGGAAGTTGAAATCAAGGTCTGATAACCCCCGTAAGATTTCAGTCCAACATTACAAAGAAAACAGCCGGGCATGCCCCCGGGGCCTCTGCCCGACCCGCATAAATCAATATTCAAACTAACTACAGAAATGCCAGGATTATTAGGAAAGAAAATCGGAATGACATCCGTTTTCAGTGCCGACGGCCGCAACGTGCCGTGCACTGTTATCGAAGTAGGTCCTTGTGTGGTTACTCAGGTCAAGACTGTTGAGACCGACGGCTACAACGCCCTGCAGCTTGGTTTTGAGGAGCAGAAAGAAAAGCACTGCACTCAGCCCATGGCCGGTCACTTCAAGAAAGCCAACACCACCCCCAAGCGCCACTTGGCCGAGTTCAAAGGTTTCGAAGGCGAGTTCAAGCTCGGCGACGTAATCGACGTAAACCTCTTCACCGAGAACGACTTCGTCGACATCGTCGGAACCTCGAAAGGTAAAGGCTTCCAGGGTGTGGTTAAACGCCACGGCTTCGGCGGTGTAGGCCAGAGCACACACGGCCAGCACAACCGTCTGCGTGCCCCCGGTTCGATCGGCGCCTGCTCCTACCCCGCCAAGGTGTTCAAGGGAATGCGTATGGCCGGCCAGATGGGCAACGAGCGCGTCACCGTTCAGAACCTCAAGGTCGTGAAGGTGATCCCCGAACACAACGTGATGATGATCAAGGGTTCAATCCCCGGAAGTAAAGGTTCAATCGTAATGATAGAGAAATAATGGAACTCGCAATCTACAACATAAAAGGAGAAGACACCGGCCGCAAAGCAGTGCTTAACGACGCCGTCTTTGCCATCGACGCCAACGAGCACGCCGTTTATCTCGATGTTAAACAGTATCTCGCCAACCAGCGTCAGGGCACACACAAATCGAAAGAGCGCAGCGAAGTTTCCGGCTCTACCCGTAAGCTCCACAAGCAGAAAGGTGGCGGCGGAAGCCGTATCGGCGACATCAACTCGCCCGTGCTCGTAGGCGGCGGTCGTGTGTTCGGTCCCCGTCCCCGCGACTATCGCTTCAAACTCAATAAAAAACTCAAGCAGCTGGCACGTAAGTCGGTGCTCAGCGCCAAGGCTCAGGACAACCAGATCGTAGTTGTCGAGGACTTCACTTTCGAAGCTCCCAAGACAAAGGATTTCGTAGCCCTCACCAAAAATCTCAAGCTCGAAGGCCAGAAGCTCCTGCTCCTGCTCAAGGGCGTTGACAAGAACGTATACCTGTCGGCCCGCAACGTGCCCGACACCAAGGTGATGACCGCCTCCGACGTCAACACATACGCTCTTCTCAACAACAACGCCATCGTGCTCACCGAGAGCGGCCTTGAAGTTATCAATAACCTTTAAACCGTAGGAGGAAACAGAAAGATGGAATTCATTATCGAACCGATCGTAACCGAAGCTGCTACCCAGCTCACCGAGAAGCTCAACCGCTACACCTTCCGTGTTTCGCCCGAAGCCAACAAATTCCAGATCAAGGATATGGTTGAAAAGCTCTACGGCGTCAAGGTCCTCAACGTGAACACTCTGATCGTTCGCGGCAAAAACAAATCCCGCTACACCAAGAGCGGCCTGCTCCGCGGCAAGACAAACCGCTGGAAAAAGGCTTTCGTAACTGTTGGTGAAGGCGAAACTATCGACTTTTACAGCAACATCTGATAAAGAACAATAATGGCAGTAAGAAAATTCAAGCCCACCACACCGGGGCAGCGACACAAAGTTATTGGCGTCTTCAAAGGAGCGATCACTGCTAAAGCGCCAGAGAAATCTCTTACAGTCGGTAAAAAAAGCACCGGAGGTCGTAACTCCGAAGGCCACCTCACCACTCGCTACCTTGGTGGCGGCCACAAGCGCAAATACCGTTTGATTGACTTTAAGAGAACCAAATACGGTGTGCCCGCCGTTGTAAAGAGCATCGAATACGACCCCAACCGTTCGGCCCGTATCGCCCTGCTCTACTACGTCGACGGTGCCAAAGCCTATATCATTGCACCCAACGGCCTTGAGGTCGGTGCCACTGTGGTAAGCGGCCCCGACGCAGCTCCCGAAGTGGGCAACGCTCTTCCCCTGGGCAAAATCCCCGTGGGTACCGTTATCCACAACATCGAGCTTCGCCCCGGTCAGGGAGCCTTCATGGCTCGCTCGGCCGGCACATTCGCCCAGCTCGTATCGCGCGAAGGCGACTATGCGATTGTCAAGCTCCCCTCAGGTGAAACCCGCAAAATCCTTGCAGCCTGCATGGCCACCATCGGCGTGGTAGGCAACTCCGAGCATTCGCTCGAGCGCTCCGGTAAAGCCGGCCGCTCCCGCTGGCTCGGCCGTCGCCCCCACAACCGCGGTGTTGTCATGAACCCTGTAGACCACCCCATGGGCGGTGGCGAAGGTCGCGCTTCCGGCGGTCATCCCCGTTCGCGCAAGGGTCTGTACTCGAAAGGTCTCAAGACTCGCTCGCCGAAGAAGACCTCCTCGAAGTATATCATCGAGAGAAGAAAGAAGTAAACTCGTAAGTTTCACAGCCACTAATTGACATTCACAATGAGTCGTTCATTAAAAAAAGGCCCTTTCATCAGCGTTAAACTTGAAAAGAAAGTGAATGCTATGGAGCAGAGCGGCAAGAAATCGGTTATCAAAACCTGGAGCCGCGCCTCTATGATCGCCCCCGAATTCGTGGGCCACACTTTCGCCGTTCACAACGGCAACAAGTTTATCCCTGTCTACGTGACCGAAAATATGGTAGGACACAAGCTTGGCGAGTTCGCTCCCACGCGCACCTTCCGCGGCCACGCCGGCAACAAGAAAAAATAATTTGCCGGGCCGACGCTTTAATTATTAATTTCCAAGCAAACAATTACCACAGAATAAAATGGGTGTAAGAAAAAAGAACTCAGCTCAGGCACGTAAGGAAGCCCTGCGCACGCAGAGCTTTGCCAAACTGACCAACATCCCCACCTCGCCCCGCAAGATGCGCCTCGTCGCCGACCTGGTGCGCGGCAAGGAGGTGTTCCGCGCCCTCGGTATCCTCAAATTCTCCAACAAAGAGGCTGCCGCACGCGTAGAAAAGCTGCTCCGCTCGGCTATCGCCAACTGGGAAGCCAAAAACGAGCGCAAAGCCGAAAACGGCGAACTCTATATCAGCACAATCTTCGTGGATTGCGCCCCGATGCTCAAACGCCTCCGCCCCGCACCCCAGGGCCGCGGCTACCGCATCCGCAAACGTGCCAACCACGTGACTCTGTTTGTTGACACCATCGATAAAGACACTAAAATTTCCGACTAAGACATGGGACAGAAAGTAAATCCGATTGCCAACCGCCTCGGCGTGATCCGTGGCTGGGACTCCAACTGGTTCGGAGGAAAAAAGTATGGCGAAACCCTGCTTGAAGACTCCAAACTGCGCAAGTATCTCAACGTCCGTCTTGCCAAGTCGAGCGTGTCGCGCATCGTAATCGAGCGCACCCTCAAGCTGATCACCATCACCGTATGCACTTCGCGCCCCGGCGTGATTATCGGCAAAGGTGGCGCCGAGGTCGACAAACTCAAGGAAGAACTCAAGAAAATCACCGACAAGGATGTTCAGATCAACATCTTCGAGGTAAAACGCCCCGAACTCGACGCCCAGATCGTGGCCTCCACCATCGCACGTCAGATCGAAGGCAAAATCGCCTACCGCCGCGCAGTCAAGATGGCCATCGCAGCCACCATGCGCTCGGGCGCCGAAGGCATCAAGGTGCAGGTTTCCGGCCGTCTCAACGGCGCTGAAATCGCCCGCTCCGAAATGTTCAAGGAAGGCCGTACGCCCCTCCATACCCTGCGTGCCGACATCGACTACGCACTCGTAGAAGCCCACACCAAGGTAGGTGTGCTCGGCGTGAAGGTATGGATCTGCCGTGGTGAAGTCTACGGCAAGCGCGACCTTGCTCCCAACCTCACCGCAGCCAAGGACGTTCGCCCCGCAGGCGGCGACCGTGAGCGTCGTGGCGAGCGCCGCGGCGGCTTCCGCAAGCCCCGCGCTCCCCGTCAGGCCTAAGCGCCCGGCGGCGCGATGCCCCCGCTGAGCCGGGTGGCATCGCGGACTCCTCTCCCTCCGGCAGTCTGCCGCAAAGGCCCCCTGGGCCGGCGGCCCCGGGCAAAAGCGGGGAATCGTTAGCCCCGCCCGAAGCCCCCGGCCGGCCAGCGGGCAGCAATGGCCGCCCACCCCTTCCTCAAGGCCATCGCCCCCGTCGGCTCCGGAACAGACGGCAACCGCGCGCAGACTCGAGTTAACCACTCAAATTTTAATCTCGACTAACATCTTTCTCGAAATGTTACAACCGAAAAAAACAAAATTCCGCAGAGTCCAGAAAGGTCGCGCCAAAGGCAACGCCCAGCGCGGCAATCAGCTCGCCTTCGGTTCGTTCGGCATCAAGACCCTTGAATCCAAATGGATCACCGGCCGCCAGATCGAAGCAGCACGTGTGGCCGTAACGCGCTACATGCAGCGTCAGGGCCAGCTCTGGATCCGCATCTTCCCCGATAAACCCATCACCAAGAAGCCTCTCGACGTACGTATGGGTAAAGGTAAAGGTAACCCCGAAGGCTTCGTTGCCTCCGTCACCCCCGGCCGCATGATTATCGAAATCGACGGCGTTCCCTTCGACGTTGCGAAGGAGGCACTCCGCCTCGGAGCCCAGAAACTCCCGGTTACTACCAAGTTTGTGGTACGCCGCGATTATGATCCCAGTCTTAACGTGTAATTAGAATGCAGAAATGAAAAAAGAAGAAATCAAAGAGCTCTCTACGGCCGACCTCCGCGAGCGCCTCGCCCAGATGGAGAAGGAATATCTCCAGACGAAGGCCAACCATGCCGTTTCGCCCCTTGACAACCCTGCCAAGATTACGCTTGACCGCCGCATGATCGCACGCGTGAAAACCGAGCTCCGCGCTCGCGAACTCAACAACAAATAATAACCTCAAATCCCGCAAACCATCCTATCGATATGGAAGAAAAAAGAAATCTCCGCAAAGAGCGTATTGGGGTTGTTTCGAGCAACAAGGGTGACAAGACCATCACGGTGACCGTGAAGTGGAAGGAAAAACACCCCATCTACGGCAAATTTGTCAACAAGACGAAGAAATACCACGCCCACGACGAAAAGAACGAGTGCGAAATCGGCGATACCGTACGCCTGATGGAGACCCGCCCCCTTTCCAAGACCAAACGCTGGCGCTTAGTTGAAATCATCGAAAAAGTTAAGTAACAATGATACAGACCGAATCCCGTTTAACCGTTGCTGACAACAGCGGAGCCAAAGAGGCCCTGTGCATCCACGTGCTCGGTGGCACTGGCCGCCGCTACGCCTCTGTGGGCGACATCATCGTAGTCTCGGTGAAAAGCGTTATCCCCTCGTCCGACGTTAAGAAAGGCACTGTATCGAAGGCCGTTGTCGTTCGTACCAAGAAGGAAATCCGTCGCCCCGACGGCTCCTATATCCGCTTCGACGACAACGCCTGCGTGCTCCTTAACAATGCCGGCGAACTCCGCGGAACCCGTATCTTCGGCCCCGTGGCCCGCGAACTCCGCGCCACCAACATGAAGATCGTCTCGCTCGCCCCCGAGGTGCTTTAACAATCTGATTCAAGCAAAACCCCGTAGACAAATCAAAACCCAATGAGCAAACTTCATATTAAAAAGGGCGATACCGTTTACGTTCTCGCAGGCGAGGATAAGGGCCGCAAGGGCCGCGTTCTCTCGGTCGATGCCGATAAGAACCGCGCCGTTGTAGAAGGCATCAACATCGTCTCCAAGAGCACTAAGCCCTCCGCCAAACATCCCCAGGGCGGCATCATCAAGATGGAAGCTCCTATCAATATCTCTAACCTCGCCCTGCTCGACCCCAAGAGCGGCAAACCCACCCGCGTGGGAATCCGCATCGGCGAAAACGGCGAGAAAGTTCGTTACGCTAAAAAATCAGGAGAGGAGATTAAATAATGAGCAGCACAACTCTTAAAAAGCAGTACGACGAGAAAATCGTCCCCGCCCTCACCAAGGAATTCAACTATACCACGGTGATGCAGGTGCCCCGCCTGAAAAAAATCGTGATCAACGAAGGTCTTGGCGAAGCAACCCAGGATAAGAAGGTCATCGAGACCGCAATCAACGAGCTTACCGCCATCACCGGCCAGAAAGCCGTTGCAACCCTCTCGAAGAAGGACATCTCCAACTTCAAGGTACGTAAGAAAATGCCCATCGGCGCACGCGTAACACTCCGTCGCGAGCGCATGTATGAGTTCCTCGAGCGTCTGATCCGTGTGGCTCTGCCCCGTATCCGCGACTTCAAGGGCATCGAAGGCAAGCTCGACGGCCGTGGTAACTACACCCTCGGCATCACCGAGCAGATTATCTTCCCTGAAATCAACATCGACAACATCAGCAAACTCACCGGCATGAACATCACCTTCGTTACTTCGGCCAACACCGACGAAGAAGGCTATGCTCTGCTCAAGCAGTTTGGCCTCCCCTTCAAAAACAAATAAGATTCTCCCCCGCTGACGGCCTTCGGCCGCAGCTGAGAAGAACCGGACAATACGTTTGAAAGGTCAGAAAACCCGCCGGCGCCCACTGCGCCGACGGGTTTTAAGCATTTCCGCCCGTAGGCGAATAACCATATAACCCACGGCAATTTGATTTTGCCGACCTCTCCATAGTCCATCCGGCTGGCGAGGGCGTTGTCAGAACGGTTCGGATGGCAGGAGCCTGCGGGTGAGGGCGAAGGGAGTTGACTCAGGTTAATGACCGAGCCCGAACCTACGGCGACGAACCAGACGGGCCGTTATAACGGCGCCATCGAAACGTTAAATAAATTTAAGAATTAAAATTACGGGGGAATTTGGGCTGTTTCGCGAAAAATTCTTATCTTTGCACGAAAATTTGCGGCTGCTACAATCGTTTGAACCTCAGCTATGTGGGCGGTCGCTAACCCCGAAGCGGATCAGACTTGCGCTGCAAGCCTGGCCGCAAGCAGTGTGAATAAGAGACTTAATTAATATATTTTCAGTAACTTAACAAAAGCAAATGGCAAAAGAATCAATGAAAGCCCGCGAAGTGAAGCGCGCTAAGCTCGTTGCCAAGTATGCCGCCAAGAAGGCTGCCCTCAAGGAAGCCGGCGACTACGAAGGCCTTCAGCTCCTGCCGAAGAACGCATCGAGCGTACGCCTCCACAACCGCTGCTCCATTACCGGCCGCCCCAAAGGCTACATGCGTCAGTTCGGCATCTCGCGTATCCAGTTCCGCGAAATGGCTTCCGCAGGCCTCATCCCGGGCGTGAAGAAAGCAAGCTGGTAAGCAGAGCAGGCGATTCGCTCCGAGAGCTTTCGCCCCAACCTTCCACCCTGATAGCTCGGGGCCGCGTCGCTTAAGGAAAAATCGACAGCAGCGCGCGGCAGAAGGCTGTGAGCCAAGCCAAGGCCCGCCGGGTAAGCCTCAGTCTGCGAGAAACCCCCGGACGGCAACCAGCAGGCCACGTGCCCGAGAGCTATAGTATCAAAACCCGTTTTAAACAAACAAAAAAATGACAGATCCCATTGCAGATTATCTGACCCGACTGAGGAATGCCATCAAAGCTCAGCACCGCGTTGTTGAGATTCCCGCATCCAACCTCAAGAAGGAAATCACGAAGATTCTCTTCGAACAGGGCTACATCCTCAACTACAAGTTCATCGAGGGTGAGAATCCCGCCGGAGCCATCAAGGTGGCCCTCAAGTACGATCCCGTTGACCGCGTCAACGCCATCAAGGGCCTCGTGCGCGTAAGCCGTCCCGGTCTGCGCCAGTACACCGGCTACAAAAATATGCCCCGAGTTCTCAACGGCCTTGGTATCGCAATCCTTTCCACCTCGAAAGGTGTGATGACCAACAAGAAAGCTGCCGAGGAAAAAATCGGCGGCGAAGTGCTTTGTTACGTTTATTAATCTTAAGGAGGAAACAACATTATGTCAAGAATAGGTAAAGCCCCCATCGAGATTCCCGCAGGCGTAACAGTGAAAGTCGACGCCAACAACGTCGTCACCGTTAAAGGCCCCAAAGGCGAACTCTCTCAGGCAGTCAACCCTGAATTCGAAGTAAAGATAGAGGACGGTCACATCCACATCGTCCGTCCCACCGACGACCGCGAACACCGCGCCCAGCACGGTCTCTACCGCTCGCTGGTCCACAACATGGTTGTAGGCGTGTCCACCGGCTACCGCAAGGAAATGGAACTCGTAGGCGTAGGCTACCGCGCCAGCGCTACGGGCCAGGTGCTCGAGCTTTCGCTCGGCTTCTCCCATGCAATCTTCATCAAGCTTCCCGCCGAAGTGAAGGTAGAAGCTAAATCCGAGCGCAACAAAAACCCCCTCATCATTCTCGAAAGCGACGACAAGCAGCTTCTCGGCCAGGTATGCGCCAAGATCCGCTCCCTCCGCAAGCCCGAACCCTACAAGGGCAAAGGTATCAAGTTCGTAGGCGAAGTTATCCGTCGCAAGTCTGGTAAAACGGCCGGTGCCAAATAAAATGTAAACTATCATGATCTCCAAGCAAGAAAGAAGAAATAAGATCAAGGCACGCATCCGCGGTAAAGTTTCCGGTACCGCCGCACGTCCGCGCATGAGTGTGTTCCGCAGCAACAAGCAAATCTACGTTCAGCTCGTCGACGACCTCGAAGGCAAGACGCTTTGCTGCGCCTCCTCCAAGGGAATCGAGGAAGGAACAAAATCTGAAATCGCCGCCAAAGTCGGCAAAGCCATCGCCGAGAAGGCCCTGGCAGCCGGCGTGACCGAAGTGGTATTCGACCGCAACGGCTACCTTTTCCACGGCAGAGTTAAATCATTGGCTGACGCAGCTCGCGAAGGCGGTCTTAAATTCTAATCATCATCATGGCAAATAAGAACAACCGAGTAAAATCTACCAGCGATATCGAGTTGAAGGACCGCCTCGTGGCCATCAACCGCGTTACCAAGGTGACTAAAGGTGGCCGCACCTTCACCTTCGCCGCCATCGTCGTCGTAGGCAACGAAGACGGCATCGTAGGCTGGGGTCTTGGCAAAGCCAACGAAGTTACCGCAGCTATCGCCAAAGGCGTGGAAGCTGCCAAGAAGAACCTCATCCGCGTACCCGTGCACAAAGGCACAATCCCCCACGAGCAGTTCGCCAAATTCGGCGGTTCGCGCGTGCTCCTCAAGCCCGCATCCACCGGTACGGGCGTGAAGGCCGGCGGTGCCATGCGTGCCGTGCTCGAGAGCGTGGGCATTTCCGACGTGCTCGCCAAATCCAAAGGCTCGTCCAACCCCCACAACCTCGTCAAGGCCACTATCGCAGCACTCGGCGAAATGCGCTCCCCCGCACAGGTCGCCCAGAACCGCGGCATATCAGTCAACCAGGTGTTCAACGGCTAATCCATGCCCCCAACTCTATTCCCGTTTTTAAAATGGCACAGATCAAAATCAAACAGATAAAGAGCCGCATCGGAGCCCCCGCCGTTCAGAAGCGCACCCTCGATGCTCTTGGCCTCAAGAAAATGAACCACACCGTGGTCAAGGAGGATACCCCCTCCATCCTCGGCATGGTAGAGCGTGTTCACCACCTCGTTGAGGTCACAAAGGCCTGAGATTGAATTCCGTCAATTAATTTATCCACACAGCTACTATCCAAACACTCCATATCATGGATTTAAGTAATCTGAAAGCAGCCGCAGGGTCCACCTCCAACTCCAAGCGTGTGGGCCGCGGTCCCGGCTCCGGCAAGGGCGGCACATCGACCCGCGGTCACAAGGGTGCCAAATCCCGCTCCGGCTATTCGCGTAAAATCGGTTTCGAAGGCGGCCAGATGCCCCTTCAGCGTCGTCTCCCCAAATGGGGCTTCAAGAATATCAACCGTGTCGAGTACAAAGTCATCAACGTTGCCGATCTCGAAACCCTCGCCGAGGCCAAGAACCTCGAGAAAATCGGCCTCGAAGAGCTCCGCACCGCCGGTCTGGTAGGCAAGAAAGACCTTGTGAAAGTGCTGGCCAACGGCTCGCTCACCCGCAAGCTTGCCGTCGAAGCCAACGCATTTTCCGCAGCCGCCGAGAAAGCCATTGTTGAGGCCGGCGGTTCCATCAACAAAGTAAAGTAATTCGATGAAATTTATCCAAACATTAAAGAATATCTGGACGATTCAGGAGTTGCGTCAGCGACTCGTCATCACCGTTCTGCTGGTGCTCGTTTACCGTCTGGGTTGCTACGTGGTCCTGCCGGGCATCAACCCCAACGACCTCGACGCCCTCACGTCGTTCACCAACCGCAGCGGCCTGATGCAGCTTCTGGACATGTTCTCCGGAGGCGCCTTCTCTCAGGCCTCCATCTTCGCCCTCGGCATCATGCCCTACATCACGGCTTCGATCGTAATCCAGCTCGCAGGCATGGTGCTCCCTTCCTTCCAGAAGATGCAGCGCGAAGGCGAGAGCGGCCGTCAGAAGCTCAACCAATACACCCGCTATCTGACCGTCCTGATTCTCCTTGTGCAGGGTCCCGCCTACCTCTACAACCTTCGCCTGCAGGTGGTCAACGCCGGAGGCCAGGTTGAGATGGGCATCTGGACGGTGATTTTCCTCACCGTCATCCTCGCAGCCGGCTCCATGTTTATCATGTGGCTCGGCGAGCGCATCACCGACCGCGGTATCGGCAACGGTATCTCGTTCATCATCCTGGTGGGTATCATCGCCCGCCTCCCGGTTGCGCTCTTCTACGAGTTCACAAGCCGCATGCCCGGATCCACCGGAAACCAGGGCGGCCTGATAATGTTCATCGTCGAGATCGTCCTGCTCTTTGCCGTCACCATCGGCGCCGTGCTTCTCGTGCAGGGAACCCGCAAGGTGCCCGTGCAGTATGCAAAGCGCATCGTCGGCAACAAGCAGTATGGCGGCGCACGCCAGTACATCCCCCTGAAGGTCAACGCCGCCGGCGTGATGCCCATCATCTTTGCCCAGGCAATCATGTTCATCCCTCTGACGCTTTCGGGCTTCGGCGGGGGTGAGGCTACCCACGGCTTCTTCGCCACCTTCTCCGATATCAACGGATTCTGGTATAATTTCGTCTACTTCATCATGATCGTGGCCTTCACCTACTTCTACACCGCCATCACCGTGCGTCCCACCCAGATGGCCGAAGAGATGAAGCGCAACAACGGCTTCATTCCCGGCGTGAAACCCGGTAAGAAGACTGCCGAATATCTCGACGCGATCATGAACCGCATCACTCTCCCCGGCTCGCTCTTCCTCGGCATCGTGGCTATCCTTCCCGCGTTCGCACGCGTGTTCGGAATCAGCCAGAACTTCGCCCAGTTCTTCGGCGGCACATCGCTGCTGATTATGGTTGGCGTAGTTCTCGATACCCTCCAGCAGATCGAGTCGCACCTGATGATGCACCACTACGACGGCCTGATGAAGGACGGCAAAATCAAAGGCCGCACCACAGGCAGCGCCTACTGATCTCTCTGAAACCGCGTTCCCGCGCCGATGGCGGGAAACAACCATCTACGAAAACAACAGATGATCTATCTCAAGACACCGGAAGAAATCGAACTGATGGGTCGCGCGTGCGACCTCACCAGCCGCACCCTCGCCGAAATGGCCAAGTGGGTCGCACCCGGTGTTACCACCAATAAGCTCGACTCCGTTGCCAAGGAATTCATCCTTGACAACGGCGGTCGGCCTGCCTGTCTCGGCTACGGCGGTTTCCCCGGAGCCGTCTGCATGGAAGTCAACGAAATCGTAGTTCACGGCTTCCCTTCCAGCTACACCCTTCGCGAGGGCGACATCATCGGCCTCGACGTAGTGGTTGAGCTCGACGGCTACAACGGCGACATGTGCTACACCTTCCCTGTCGGCCAGGTCGACGAGAAGGTGATGCAGCTCATGCGCACCACCAAGGAATCGCTCTACAAAGGCATCGACGCCTGTCGTGAGGGCAACCGCATCGGCGATATCGCCAATGCCGTGCAGACCTACTGCGAGCGCCGCGGCTACTCCGTAGTGCGCGAGATGTGTGGCCACGGCATCGGACGGAAAATGCACGAAGACCCTGAGGTGCCCAACTACGGACGCCGCGGCACGGGTCCAGTGATCCGCAACGGTCTGTGTATCGCCATCGAGCCGATGATCAACCTCGGAAGCCGCAACATCGTCATCGAAGCCGACGGCTGGACATGCCGCACCCGCGACCGCAAGCCTTCGGCCCACTACGAGCACACCGTAGCCGTTCTCGACGGGCAGACCCGCATACTCACCACATTCGACTATGTGGCCCAGGTGCTCGGCGACCGGTTCATCTGACCCCGCTCCCTCCGCACCATCCCTCCGGGGCTGGTGTCCTTTCCACTCTCACTCCAACGTAATCCCTTAGTAACCACAGAAACTTAATATGGCTAAACAATCGGCAATCGAACAAGACGGCACTATCGTTGAATCCCTTTCCAACGCTATGTTTCGTGTAGTGCTGGAAAACGGTCACGAAATCACCGCCCATATCTCCGGAAAGATGCGCATGCACTACATCAAGATTCTTCCCGGCGACAAGGTGCGTGTCGAGATGTCGCCTTACGACCTGAGCAAAGGCCGTATTGCTTTCCGCTACAAGTGATTCCGACCACACCAGATTTCCCCATTAAATTAAATCCCATATTATCCTATGAAAGTAAGAGCTTCCATCAAGAAGCGTACCCCCGAGGACAAAATCGTCCGCCGCAAGGGCCGCCTCTATGTGATCAACAAGAAAAATCCCAAAAACAAACAGCGTCAAGGATAATAAATCAACCTGGCCAGGCGCACGGCGGACTTCCCGACAGGATATAGGATGCCTCGGAGGCAGCTCCCCGCTTACCTCCTTTGGGTGGCACCCCATGGGGCTTGACCGTCAGGCCTACCGGCCAATTCAATTATTATTTTTGAAAGAAAATAAGAGACAACAAAAGCATTTATGGCAGTAAGAATCGTGGGAGTTGACCTCCCCCAGAACAAACGGGGCGAAATTGCCCTCACCTATATCTTCGGCATCGGCCGGAGCGCCGCAAAGACCATCCTGGACAAAGCCGGCGTTGATGTCAACATCAAGGTACAGGACTGGACCGACGCACAAGCCGCGAAGGTTCGTGAAGTTATCCAGGAAAACTACAAAGTTGAAGGCGACCTGCGCAGCGAGCTTCAGCTCAACATCAAGCGCCTTATGGACATCGGCTGCTACCGCGGCATCCGCCACCGTATCGGCCTGCCCGTGCGCGGCCAGAGCACCAAAAACAATGCCCGTACCCGCAAGGGACGCAAGAAAACAGTCGCTAACAAGAAGAAGGCTACCAAATAATTTCGGTAGGCTCTCATTAACACATCCTTTAGCATTATGGCAAAGAAAACAGTCGCAGCTAAAAAGAGAAACGTTAAAGTTGATGCCGCCGGCCAGCTTCACGTTCACTCCTCCTTCAACAATATCATTGTATGCTTAGCCAACAGCGAAGGTCAGGTAATCTCCTGGTCGAGCGCAGGCAAGATGGGCTTCCGTGGCTCTAAGAAAAACACCCCCTACGCAGCCCAGATGGCAGCGCAGGATTGCGGCAAGGTCGCCTACGACCTCGGTCTCCGCAAGGTGAAAGCCTACGTGAAAGGTCCCGGCAACGGCCGTGAATCGGCTATCCGCACCGTCCATGGCATGGGCATCGAAGTAACCGAAATCATCGACGTTACTCCGCTTCCCCACAACGGCTGCCGTCCTCCCAAACGCCGTCGCGTCTGATCGATTCGGCGCACCCGCTCCGCCGGGCGCCCCGAGCTTCGCAATTTCTATTCAGATAACCTGCCGCCATTTCCGCCGGCGCATCCCGGGCCTCACCTTGATTGATTTAATGGGGATTAAATTGGTCCGAAGCCTCCGGCACCCACTCCGACGGCAGAAATCAACAAAAAAACATCAATTTTTTTCATTAGAACGAAACAATGGCTAGATATACAGGTCCCAAGACCAAAATCGCACGCAAATTCGGCGAACCCATCTTCGGCGAAGACAAGATTCTGAGCCGCAGAAACTTCCCCCCGGGCCAGCACGGTCAGAACCGTCGCCGCAAAACTTCGGAGTACGGCACCCAGCTCCGCGAAAAGCAGAAAGCTAAATACACCTACGGTGTGCTCGAACGTCAGTTCCGCAACCTTTTCGAGAAAGCCTCTTCCATGAAGGGTATCACCGGTGAAATCCTTCTCCAGCTTCTCGAAGGCCGCCTCGACAACGTGGTTTACCGTCTGGGCATCGCTCCCACCCGCGCAGCAGCCCGTCAGCTCGTGCTCCATAAGCATGTAACCGTCAACGGCTCCGTTGTCAACATCCCCTCATATGCCGTTCAGCCCGGCGATGTTGTGGGTGTGCGCGAAAAGTCCAAATCGCTCGAGGTTATCGCCGACGCTCTCGCCGGTTTCAACCACAGCAAATATCCCTGGCTCGAATGGGACGAGGCCACAAAGAGCGGCAAGCTCCTCCACGTTCCCACCCGCGAGGACATCCCCGAAAATATCAAGGAGCAGCTTATCGTCGAGTTGTATTCTAAATAATAAAATTTAATTCAAGATCCATGGCTATTTTAGCATTCCAGAAACCCGACAAGGTCGTGATGTTAGAAGCTAACAACTTCTACGGCAAGTTTGAGTTCAAGCCTTTGGAACCCGGCTATGGTATCACTGTCGGAAACGCTTTGCGCCGCGTACTTCTTTCCTCGCTCGAAGGCTATGCCATCGCAGCGATTAAAATCGACGGCGTGAAACACGAATTTGATACCATCCCCGGCGTAAAAGAGGATGTGACCAACATAATCCTCAACCTCAAGAAGGTCGACCTCAAGCAGACTACCGAGGACGTTGATACCGAAAAAGCTACCATCACCGTTTCGGGTCAGGAGGTGTTCAAGGCCGGTGACATTGGCAAAGCCCTCTCGGGCTTCGAGGTTCTCAACCCCGACGAAGTCATTTGTCATTTGGATCCCGACGCAGGTTTCACCATCGAGGTTACCATCAACAAGGGTCGCGGCTGGGTTCCCGCCGACGAAAACCAGATGGACATCCAGGACATCCAGACCCTGGCTATCGACTCCATCTATACCCCGATCAAAAACGTCAAGTACGCTGTTGAAAACTTCCGCGTCGACCAGAAGACCGACTACGAAAAGCTGATTATTGAAATAACCACCAACGGTTCCATCCTTCCCAAGAAAGCTCTCAAGGAGGCCGCCAAAATCCTCATCTACCATCTCATGCTTTTCTCCGACGAGAAAATCACCATCGAGACCACCGAGGCCGAAGGCACCGAAGAGTTCGACGAAGAAATCCTCCATATGCGACAGCTCCTCAAAACCAAGCTCGTCGACATGGACCTCTCCGTCCGTGCACTCAACTGCCTCAAGAGCGCCGAAGTCGAGACCCTTGGCGAACTGGTCGTTTTCAATAAGACAGACCTCCTGAAATTCCGTAACTTCGGCAAGAAGTCCCTCACCGAGCTCGATGACCTTCTGGCCAACCTCGGCCTCTCCTTCGGAATGGATATTTCAAAGTATAAATTAGACAAAGAGTAAAAAACACCGATGAGACACAATAAATCTTTCAACCACCTTTCGCGCAAGAAAGCTCACCGCGACGCCTTACTCGCCAACATGACCATCTCTCTTATCATGCATAAGAGAATCTTCACCACCCTGGCTAAGGCAAAAGCTCTCCGCGTTTACTGCGAGCCGCTGATCAACCGCGCCAAAAGCGACAGCATGGCCAACCGCCGCCTCGTCTTCTCCTACCTGCAGAACAAGGAGGCCGTGACCGAGCTCTTCCGCGAAATCTCGCAGAAAATCGCCGAGCGTCCCGGTGGCTACACCCGCATCCTCAAGACCAGCAACCGCCTTGGCGACAACGCCAAGACCTGCTTCATCGAGCTCGTTGACTACAACGAAAACATGCTCAAGACCAAGGAAGCCAAGAAGACCACCCGTACACGCCGCAGCCGCAAGGCCGCTGCCCCCGCAGCCGAGGCTCCCGCAGCAGCCGAAACTCCGGCCGCAGAAGCTCCCGCAGCAGAAAGCGCCGAATAATCCGGCACTTCATCATACCCTTTCAGGCATCCGCCCCGTCGTTTCCCCCAAGGGAGAGCGCAGGGCGGATGCCCGGCTTTTCAGCCCAGTTCAGTGCCGTTGGGCACCGTTCTTGCTCCGTAAAAATGTGCTTTCGGAAGCGTTAACAGATATTATATTCATATAATACGCGCCATACGCACTATTTCAAAGAAAATTTTGTATCTTTGCGTCGGTGAACCCCAACCCTGTAACTCAATAACTAAACTATAATAAAAGCTTTAAAAGCATTAAGTTATGAAAATTGAAAAAATTATCGGTCGTGAAGTTCTCGACTCGCGCGGCAATCCTACCGTCGAAGTCGATGTAGTTCTGGAAAGCGGCGCTTTCGGTCGCGCATCTGTGCCCTCCGGTGCCTCCACCGGCGTCAACGAGGCTCTCGAGCTCCGCGACGGCGACAAATCCCGCTACATGGGCAAAGGCGTCCTCAAAGCCGTTGCCAACGTAAATGGCCCCATCGCCGAAGCCCTCAAAGGCATGAGCGCCCTTGATCAGATCGCCATCGACGAGAAGATGCTCGCCCTCGACGGTACCGACACCAAGAGCAACCTCGGCGCCAACGCCATCCTCGGCGTTTCGCTCGCTGTTGCAAAGGCTGCCGCCAACTATCTCGACCTCCCGCTCTACAAATATATCGGTGGCTGCAACACCTACGTGCTCCCCGTTCCCATGATGAACATCATCAACGGCGGCGCTCACTCCGACGCTCCCATCTGCTTCCAGGAATTCATGATCCGTCCTATCGGCGCTACCTCGTTCCACGAAGGCATCCGCATGGGCACCGAGGTATTCCACAACCTTAAGAAAGTCCTCAAAGAGCGCGGTCTCTCCACTGCCGTAGGCGATGAAGGCGGTTTCGCTCCCAACCTCGACGGCACCGAAGATGCCCTCCAGGTTATCATCAAGGCCATCGAGCTCGCAGGCTACGTACCCGGCAAGGACGTTACCATCGGTCTCGACTGCGCTTCCTCCGAATTCTACAAGGACGGCGTTTACGACTACACCTGGAAGCAGGGTGCCGACGCTCCCAAGCTCACCTCCAAAGAGCAGGCTGAATTCCTCAAAGGCCTCGTTGAGAAATACCCCATCGACTCCATCGAAGACGGCATGGCCGAAAACGACTGGGAAGGCTGGAAGATTCTCACCGACCTCATCGGCGGCCGCTGCCAGCTCGTGGGCGACGACCTGTTCGTAACCAACGTGAAATACCTCAAGCGCGGTATCGAAGAAGGCTGCGCCAACTCCATCCTCGTAAAGGTCAACCAGATTGGCTCGCTCACCGAGACTCTCCGCGCCGTTGAGCTCGCACAGCGCAATGGCTACACCGCCGTTATCTCCCACCGTTCCGGCGAAACCGAGGACGCTACCATCGCCGACATCGCCGTTGCAACCAACGCCGGCCAGATCAAGACCGGTTCCGCTTCGCGCTCCGACCGTATGGCCAAGTACAACCAGCTCCTCCGCATCGAGGAAGAGCTCGGCGCTGCTGCCGTCTACGGTTATGGCAAAAAGACCAAACGTCCCGAATAATCCATTCGGAATTCCACCTATAAAAATCGCGATGCGTCGGCTACCCGGCGCATCGCTTTTTTATGTTATAATATTTGTTTCTGTCAACCAGAATCGGTTGCCGCCCAATAAATTGTAGGGATGCACCCTGGTGCATCCGCCCCCCATAATCAGGGCGTTAATCGGACAATCCTTATCCCCTCGTTCCGGTTCCGTGCCACATACTCGGCTAACGGCAACTTGTCGATGCACACCTTGCCCTGCTTCTGCGAGGCGTGGAGCAGCATCGCCTTCCCTCCCTCCATGATAATAAATCCCATGTGGCTCACGTCGAGACCGCTTTTCGATGTGGTGAACAGCACTACGTCGCCGCTGCGCACTATGGGCGCCAGCGTCTTGTCCTTCACCTGCGGCGCCTTCAGCAGGGGATAACGGTGGTTGCTCAGACCTGCTTCGGCGCCCTTCACCGCCGCCAGCGTTGCCGAATCGGCCAGAGCTGGATACAGCTTCGCATTTCGGCTCATGAAGTCGAGCGACTTTACGTTATGGCGAGCCCCGGCTATCTCGCCGGTAATCTCGCGCAGATTTCCGCGCGAATAATTGTCGATAACCCATTCGCTTGGGTAGTGTAGTCGTGAGGCGTAGCCGGCGGCGCGGCCGTTGCGATAGCGCAGACGTTCAAGATTCTCCGTGAAGTCGCGCCATGTGCGTCGGTGTTGCCCGGCTGTGTATGCCAGCGCAAGCACCGTCTCTACATAAGTCGTGCAGTCGAACGCCTCGAGATTAACCCTTACAGCCTCTCTTTCCCCTTCCAGCGTCCCCGCTTCGTAAGGCTTGCCGATGAAAAGTCGGGCTATACGCTCCACATTTCCCGCATCCTCTGTGGCATACTCGTCGGCAAGGATCCGGTTAATGTTTATTGTATCGGTCTGAGCGTTGTGGAATTCCACCTCCGCGCTGCGCGCCGGGTGGGAGAGGAGCGTAAATGCTGCGGAGAGAATTAATAAGGGTAGGAATCTCATTTTCTGCGTTTCTTTTAAAAGAACCGGCGGCGTGCCGCCACGCCTGTTGATTGACGTCGACACACCGCCGGAACATATGCTGGATTTTTGTTGTCGTATTATTCAGCAGCGAAAACCACGCGGAAACCGTTGTTTTCAAGTGCTACGTTAGGACGCTGGTAGAAGCGGCATGCCGAGCGAAGTTCGCTGGACGCGTTCAGCCAGCCGCCGCCGCGGAGAATTACGCGGCCGTTGCCGTCAAGGCAAACGTAGTCGGTAACCGGATCGGTGGGATAGGCTTTGTATTCGTCGAGGCAATATTCATAGGCGTTACCGTGCATGTCGTAGAGACCGTAGCCGTTGGGCTCAAACGAACCTATTTCGATGGTCGATTGGGCGTTGGAAATCGATTCATCCTCGGTGTAGACGCCATCCTTGGTGTAAGCGCTGAAGAGGAACTGGGCCATGCCCTGAACCATGTTTTTGCCGTCGCCGATGCCATAGGGGAGGCTTTCGGTCTGGCCGCCGCGGGCTGCGTATTCCCACTGAGCCTCGGTGGGCATTGAGCCGCCAATCCACTGGCAGTATGCGTCAGCGCCAAACCAGGTTACGAACACGGCAGGATGGTTCTCGTAACCTGCTACAGGCACCCATTTGCCGTTTTCGTAGTTTACGCCGAAATTGAATTTCGACCCGTCGTAGGGCGATTTGCGGCTGTCGAAGCATATTCTGCGCGAACTTACCGACGAGTAGCCGGTCGGCTGGAAGTCATAGGTGCCTTCGCCGGTTTCACTGCAAGCCACGCCAACGGCGTTGAGGAATTCGCAGAACTGAGCGTTGGTCACTTCATACTTGCTCATATAAAAGTCCTTCGAGATGGTTACTTCGTGAAGCACTTCATCATTAATGCGTTTTGCTTCCGTAGCAGGTGAGCCCATTGTGAATGTGCCTGCGGGGATTTTTACGGTTTCAAGTCCGTGCTCCGAAGCCTGGGCGAGGTCGAATTTCGCACTGACTTTGATACTTGCTTCCGGCATTTTCAGCGTTGTGGGGTTGGCTTTGGGGTCGGCTACCGCAACGGCCTCACCGTTGTCGGCTCTTACAACATGCCATTCCACAAATGCAAATCCATCGGCCGGAGTGGCCGTCAGTGTAACGGTCGCACCGGCTTCGGCGTTGGTCGGATTAATAGCTATTACCCCCCCGGTCAGGTCATTAGCAGCTTCGATGGCGTAGGCTTTGGCCGGCTCTACAATCTCTTCGTTGTCGTCATCGCTACACGAGCAGAAGCCTGCGCCCATCAGCGCGACGGCAATCGGTAAAACAAAAAATTTTTTCATTTCAATAAGGTTAAATGATAATAAATAATGGTTGACTTGCGGACCGCCCTTCGGGAATTTTTTCAACTGTATCTGTCGCTGTGTTTTTGCGTTAGCTCCGTTTGGATTCGATTATAATCTCGGGCAACACTTTGCTAAAGGGGTAGGTGATAATTTGCTTGTGGCGGTTTCCGCCGATAAAGATAGGCACAAAAGCCTTTTATTCAATCAGCCACAGCCTCTCGCTTTGACTAATTAACTTATATTTAGATTAAATTAGCTTATGTTAACAATTATCTCCTGCATTAACCTGTCATTTTCCCTCCATTTTGAATTATTATCCGGTTGATTATTCAATTTCCATCATTACTACGCTTATTTGCTTATATATATTCGCTTTATTTGCATAAACATCATTATAATTTAGATGCCGTATTATAATTTGGATGCCTTCCCTTTCGCTTCTCCTCTTTTTATCTCCTATCTCCGATCTCTTCTCCATCTCCTTCGGCTATTTATATTTTACTCCTATTTATTTCCCCCTCCTTTCCCTATTTCCAATTCCTGTTATCGAAGTAGGAAGTAGATGTTTGTCGAGGTAGAAAGTCGCAGTACGGTTATGGCGGTGTGTCAAAATTCAATAAATTGACACACCGTCCTAATTTTTTTACCCGGATGGTGAGGGCGCTGTCAGAATGGCCCAGATGGTAGGAGCCTGAGGGTGAGGGTGAAGGG
>OJNP01000015.1_pt1 | contig 133339 bp, 114 predicted proteins | sample 1597921 | NCBI WGS metagenome assembly OJNP01 (sample SAMN01915213, study PRJEB22387) | human gut metagenome | isolation source: stool | host: Homo sapiens | place: USA | reverse complement strand
ACGAGACAGTAAAAACCATCTCGTTACTAAGGTCTAACTTTTTGGGGTCACATCAACCGTTTCAAACGGCACTCCCTTTCTTTTTGCCTTGCCGGCGGCCTCAGTTGCCTTTATAGCTCATGAAGGCGGCATCGCCGTATTTGACGATGCAGTTCCAGATGACGAGGCCCTTGCGGACATCCTGTTTTTCCACGTTGTTGATGACATCGCTGCCACTGACCGGCAGGGTCTGTCCTTTATAGACCACCTGGCGGATATAGAACAGTTCGGAATCCTTGACGTCGAAAATCACTTTGCCGCCGGCATCAGCCACGGCCTTCAGGTCATGGCCTTTCGTCGTGTTGTAGACCATGGTGACGCCCGGAATCGGCTGCCGGTCCGGCGTCATGAAGAAGTAGACCAGCTTGGCGGAACCGGGATGGCGCAGCATGGCCGCTTCCTTCGTGTAATTGTTCTTGTAAGGATTTTCGCTGCCCGTGTCGGCTGCGAAGGCTGCCACGGACAGGCAGGTCATGATCACCGTCAGGGCGGCGATCAACAGTGCTCTCAGTTTCTTCATGGTGATTCCCTCCGATGTATGCTGCATTTCATGTCGTACGTTTGTTACAGGCATATATTCATTATACCATATTTTTCCGGTCCGGTACCACCCCGTCCCGGATTTCCCGCTGCAGGGGCTCAGAAGCCCACTTCCCTGCCGACCAGGATGACCTTGATCCTGCCGATGGGTTTGCTGCGGCGCACGGTCAGGATATAGTTGCACATGGTGTCCGGCATATTGCAGTCGAAGCAGACGCCCGTCTTCTGGCAGGGCGTTGCACTGCCGGGGAAGCGTTTCCCGTTGATGACCGCCGCCGTCATGTGGGCGCGGTCCAGGGCCGACTGCAGGGTCTTGCAGACCTTGTTCAGGCCGATGACCGCGATAATCTGGCGCGGCCCGTACAGGACAGCCGCCGTGCGGTTTCCATTCCCGTCGATATAGACCAGTTCGCCGTCTGCCGTAATGGCATTGGCGCTGGTCAGGAAGGTATCGCACAGCAGGGCCTGCCGCATGAGTTCCGCCCGTTCTTCCGGTGTCTTGGCCGTATCGCGGTCAATGACCTTGTAATGCTCCCGGCAGTACTGCTGCAGCCCGATTTCCCCGATGGTCACAGAGCCTCCCCAGGACACGGTATGGTCCTTGGGAATCAGGGCCAGGGCCTGCTGCAGGGCCTCTTCCTCCGTCGCGCAGTACCAGGCGCCGAACCCGCGGTTCTTCAGACGCTGCACCAGCGTGGCGCCAAGCTGTTCATTCCGTTCCTTTTTGCACGTTGCCACCAATTCATCTACCATGGACATGATTCCTCCTCCTTTTCCGCTACCGGCTTCAGCGGGCCGGTTCCCCTAAAACGACTTCATCCGTCTTGCCCTCTTCCGCCAGGGTGACTTCCACCAGTTCCCGGCGCGCCGTCGGTACGTTCTTGCCGGCGTAATCAGCGCGGATGGGCAGTTCGCGGTGACCGCGGTCCACCAGCACAGCCAGCTGGATCGACCGGGGGCGGCCCATATCCATGAGGGCGTCGAGGGCGGCCCGGATGGTGCGGCCCGTATAGAGCACGTCGTCGACGAGGACGACGTGCTTTCCCGTCAGGTCGAAACCGATTTCCGTCCCCCGCACAACGGGATGATAGCCCAGGGTCGTCAGGTCGTCGCGGTACAGGGTGATATCCAGGGCGCCGACCGGTACCGCGACATCTTCGATTTTTTTGATTTCCGCCGCGATGCGCTCTGCCAGCGGCACGCCGCGGGTATGGATCCCGACGAGGGCGACATCGTCCACCCCCTTGTTCCGCTCGATGATTTCATGGGCGATGCGGACCAGGGCCCGGCGGATGCCGTCCGCGTCCATAATGGTGGTTTTCTTGATCATGTTTTCCATACTGACTCCTCATTTCTTTTCAAAACGATGTATCCTTCCGCCCGGACCGCAAAAACAGGCCGTTCAGAACTGGCCGTTCCGCAGACGGGTCAGGATCTTCCGCATATCTTCAGGCAGCGGCGCCTCGAAATGCATGGGCCGCCCCGTGCGGGGATGGAGGAAGTCCAACGTCAGCGAATGGAGGGCCTGCCCTTTGATGGCGAACGGCACCTTCATGGGGGAATACTTGGGGTCGCCTGCCAGAGGATGGCCCAGGTACTCCATGTGGACGCGGATCTGATGGGTCCGGCCCGTCTTCAGGCTGCACTGCACGACAGTATATTTGCCGTACCGTTCCAGCACCTTGTAGTCCGTTACGGCCTCGCGGCCGCCTTCCTTCACGACAGCCATCTTTTTGCGGTCGTCTTTGTCCCGGGCAATCTGTGTCCTGATTTCGCCGGAATCGGTCTTCACATTGCCCCTGACCACGGCGAGATACGTACGCCGCGCCGTCTTATCGGCAATCTGTTTGGACAGGGACAGGTGGGCCTCATCGTTCTTGGCGGCAATCATGACACCGCTCGTATCCTTATCGAGGCGGTGCACAATGCCCGGCCGGATGACGCCGTTGATGCCGGACAGGTCCCGGCAGTGGAACAGCAGGGCATTGACGAGGGTTCCCGCATAATGGCCCGCGGCCGGATGGACCACCATGCCACGCGGTTTGTTGATGACGATGACATCGTCATCCTCGTACAGGATATCGAGCGGGATGTCTTCCGGCTGCGCTTCCAGCGGAATCAGCCTGGGCATCTCCACCTGGATCACATCCCCCGCCTTCACCTTGTAGTTGGCCTTCAGCACCTTGCTGCCCTTGCGGGCCCGGCCTTCCCCCAGCAGGATCTGCACGTGGGACCGGGTACAGCCGAGCTGCCCCGCCAGCCAGACATCAGCGCGGGTACCGGCGTCCTCCGGAGCCGCGCGGACGGTCCGTTCCTCTTCCCAATCCTGGTCGTCCGTCCCCTCAGGGACGGCAGCCGGATCGGTATGCAGCACCTCATGTTCTGTCATGGTTCTTCTCCCTGCCCTGCTCTGCCGCTTCCCTGCGGAACAGGGAAAGGACGATGAGGGCCACGCCGGTGCAGATGGCGATGTCTGCCACATTGAAGACCGGCCAGATGCGGAAATCCAGGAAATCGATGACCAGTCCCGTCCGGAAACGGTCCCACAGGTTGCCCAGGGCCCCGCCCACAAAGAGCGCCGCCCCAGCCCGCACGGCCAGATCTTCCGCCAGGATTTCCTTGCGGAAATACCAGACGGCCGCCAGCGCGGCCAGCCCCACCACCAGGAACAGGCTCCGGCTGTGGGCCAGCATCCCGAACGCCGCACCGGGGTTCAGGACGAACGTGATATGGAAAATGTTGGGAAGGACGGGAATGCTCTCCCCTTCCGTCATATGTGTGGTGATAAGCAGTTTGGTGAGCCGGTCCGCCACAAAGACCAGGGCTCCCAGCCAGATAAGGATCATGGTTGCGGAATCTCCTGCGGCACCGGGCCGCCTTGTTTGCAAAAAGAATCGGCCGTATACCGGAATTATAACAAAAAAAGCCGTTGTTTGTCATTCAACAACGGCTTTTTTTACTTTATCTGTCGGATGGATCAGTAGATGACCTTGTTGGCAATGACCAGACGCTGGATCTGGTTCGTGCCTTCGTAAATCTGCATGATTTTGGCATCACGCATACGTTTTTCCGCCGGATATTCCTTGGAATAGCCGTAACCACCCATGATCTGGATGGCATCGGTGGTGACTGCCATCGCCGTATCGGCAGCGTAGCACTTGGCCATGGCGGCTTCCTTCGTGAAGGTCATGCCCTGGTCGCGCATCCAGCAGGCACGGTAGACGAGCAGGCGCGCTGCATCGACCTTCATGGCCATATCGGCAATCATGGACTGGATCATTTCAAACGAAGCAATCGGCTGGCCGAACTGATGGCGTTCCTTGGCGTAGGCGACAGCTTCGTCCAGGGCCGCCTGCGCCAGACCCACTGCCACGGCACCGACGAAGGGCCGTGCGGAATCCAGGGTGTTCATGGCGATACGGAAGCCCTGCCCTTCCCGGCCGACGCGGTTCTCTTCCGGAATGACCACGTCTTCCAGGATCAGTTCGCACGTATTCGAAGGACGGATGCCCATCTTGTTCTCTTTTTTACCCACCTTGAAGCCCGGCGTATCGCGCGGCACGATGAACGCCGTCAGACCGCGGATGCCGCCGTCCTTGCGGGTGTTCGCGAAAATCAGGTAGATGTCGGCGATTCCGCCGTTGGTGATGAAGGTCTTGGTCCCGTTCAGGGTATAGGTCTTCTTTTCCTTGTCATGGACGGCACGGGTGGAAACGCTGCCGGCATCAGAACCAGCGCCCGGTTCGGTGAGGGCGAAGGCAGCCAGGCCGCCGTTGTTCAGCACGTCGCACCACATCTTCTTCTGGGCGTCATTCCCGGCCAGCAGGACAGGCGCCGTAGCGAGGGAATTGGCTGCCATGGACGTGGCCACGCCGGCACAGCCCTTGCCCAGTTCTTCATAAATGGCGGCGACAGTGACGCTGTCCAGTCCCGGACCACCGTACTCCTCAGGGACGATAACGTTCAGCAGGCCCATTTGTTCCGCTATTTTGAACAGTTCCGGCCGCGTGGCGTTTTCCTCATCCAGCTGGCCGGCAATCGGCGTGATTTCCTTCTCTACAAACTCGCGCACCATCTGCTGAAACTCCAGCTGGTCCTCGTTTAACGCAAAATCCATTGTCATCCTCCTAAGCACGTCTGTATCCATTGTATTCCGTTTGTTTGCCGGAAAAACAGACCATCCGGTCAGCTCTCCTGGTCAAACGCTTTCTGTATTTTACCACAAGTCAGGAATTTAGACAACTTAAAAAATATCTATAGATATAATTTTTCATTTCCCGGTCTGTGGCGCGCTCTCCGTGCCTCCGGGGGACGGATTCCGCGGCGTGCGTCAGTCCAGGATGTTCTGGCTGTAATCGTGGTAACGCTGTACCATTTCATCGCGCAGACGCTGCATTTCCAGGAATTTTTCCGACGCCGTGCTGAAATCGCCGGCTTCGAAGGCCTTGCGGATCTGCGTGAACACGCACGATGTACGGGCCGAATCCTTCGCCAATTTCTCCCGTACGGCCTCGACCTTCTTCCAGGCCGCCTTGTCGTAGGCCGTGGCCGTATCATCATGCAGCTTCTTCGCCGCCATGACCTGGCCCCGGACTTCCGGGATGATGCGGTCCAGGATCTCCGTCTTCCAGCGGATGAGGGCGCCTTCCCGGAAGGACTGCATCACCTTGTCCGTCAGGATGCCGCCGGCCATGAGGGCCTTCTTCTTGGCAGGGAACTTCTCCCAGCCCTGCATATTCTCCCAGACCGTGGCAGGCGGTTCGCCGAACAGCTTCTGCCGCTCTTCGGCCGTAAAGTGTTCGAACACGTCCTGTTCCGTGCGGTATTCACGGTCCTTTTCCAGATAGAAGCCCTCCGTGCCGCACTTCTTGGAAATCTCCTTCTCCATGGCCGCCAGCGTCTTGCCGCTGGCGGCGCAGGCCTTCATACCGTCGAGGGCGGCCAGGTAGAAGGCCGCAATGGCGATATAGGTGTTCGTATAGGGGTTGGGCGAACGCATTTCGATGCGCGTCGCCAGCGGATTGTCGATATCGCGGATCAGGCCGGCCAGGATGGTGCGGTTGCGGGACGGCACTTCGGGCGAATGACCCAGCGACGTGACGACGCAGACCGGCGCCTCAAAGCCCGGTTTCAGGCGGTTGAAAGCGTCCGACGTGGCGGAAATGAAGGGGTTCACGGCCTCGTAGTTCTTCAGGATGCCCATTATGGCGCCGTAGCCCAGGGTGGACAAAAAATCCTTGTGCATGTCCGCCGGCGCAAAGAGGTTGATGACGCGGCCGTCCTTCATTTTCGCGGCCAGGCCTACATGGGTGTGTTCCCCGCTGCCGGCCACGCCCTGGATCGGTTTGGCCTGGAACGAGACTTCCATACCGTTCAGGCGGAACAGTTCCTTGATGACGATGCGCGCCAGAATCTCATTATCGGCCGTCTGCAGGCCCGTGTTGTATTTCCAGTCCACTTCGAGCTGTTCGTTGATGTGGGTCATATGGCCCGTCTCATCAATCTGCCCTTTGACGCCGCCGCATTCCTTGTGCCCCATTTCCGGTTCCAGGCCGTACTGTTCCAGCGTCTCGATGGTCTGTTCCAAGGCCGTGCGGACATTACCACGCGTACGCTGCCAGTACTGTTCCTGCATCACCTGGGACGAAGACAGGGCTTCAATCGGGGATTTTTCCCGCGGCGACTTGACCCAGAATTCCAGTTCCGTCGCCGTCGTGAAGAGAAGGTGGTCGATTTCGGCCACGTCCACCTGTTCCAGGCCGGGCATATGCGGATAGTTCCGCAGCAGGGCCAGGATCTCCTTTTCCATATAGGAAAGGGTCTGCTTCAGGATGGACCGGGAATCGACGCAGGTGCCGTTATGGATCAGGAAGCAGGGCAGGCGCAGGGTGCCTGCGATGCGTCCCGTGTTCTCATCGACATGTTCGAAGTTGTAATCGACATACCAGTTCACATCGCGGTCGACCTGCATATCGACGCGGGCATCGTTCAGCGTGGCGATGCCGGGCAGCACGACGGAAGAACCGTCCGTCTGGGCGGCGCTGCCGAAGAGGAACTTGTCCAAATCGTGCAGGAAGATGCTGATGGGGATCTTTTCGTCCGTATCGTTGCCGGCCAGATCGACGCCCATAAGGGACACATAGCGGATCTCTTTGTGATCCGACAGGATCTGCAGCAGCGATTCCTTGTTCTGCTGGGACGGTTTGATGATGTACAACAAAGCGGATTTTTCCATGATGCCGGCGGCCTGGCCGCCTTACCCCCTTTTCTTACTCTGAAGTCTCTGACGTGCAACTTTTGCTTCTGTTTTTTAACAATACATTAATATCAATATTGTAACACACCTTGCGTTGTCCGTACATAGGCGGTCATGCCGTATCTCCCGATACAGCCTAGGCGCACAGCACAATGAGGATCTCCTCCAGGCGCCGGTACTGCTGTTCCACATCCCCGGCGCGGCCCAGGGTGATATCCTCGGTCAGGCGGTCCAGCTCCCACAGGGCCCGCGTAAGCTGCTGCGCCGTGTAGTGTGCGCCGTCGCGTTTCCACATGTTGACGACGAAAGGCGATTTGCCGATCTTCTTGGCCAGAGCCGGTCCTGGAAAAAGCGGCGCCGCCTCCTTGACGCGGACCAGGTTGCGCAGGCCCGCCGTCAGTTTCGCGAGGATCAGGACGGGCGACACCTTGCGTTTCCGCTGGTCCCCCAGCAGGAGCAGCAGGTCACGCCCGCTTTTCGCGCCGACGGCCTTGCCCATAGCGAAATTGCCGGCCTCCGGCAGACCCGCGAACAGGGCGGTCACATCGGCCTCGGTCCATTCCTTGCGCTCCCCGGCGAAGAGGCTGATTTTTTCCACTTCGCCTTTCAGGATCAGCAGCGGCGGTTCCTTGTCCGCCGTTTCCACGTATTCCAGGATGGCGCCCACGGCTTCCGGTGTGAACCGTCCCCCGTACCGGGCCGCCTCCTTCTGGAGCCACGCAGGCAGGTATTTCGCTGTAATGGGGTCGCAGGCCACGTAGCACGCATTCTGTTTCAGGAACTTCGTCAGCGGGCGCCGGCCGTCCATTTTGTCCGTCTGGATGACGGCCGTCCCGAAATCAGGCACGTCGGACAGGATCTGCTGCAGCCGTTCCTGGGGCGGCAGGTCCTCCCGCCGCGGCGGGGCAGCCTTCTTCCCCCGCTTCGGGGTCCCCTTCTTCGCACTCTCGCGCTGCGGCGGGTTCAGCAGCACAGGATCCGTGATGCAGACCACGGAACGGCCGCCAAAGAACGGATAGCTGTTCAGCTGCGTCTCCAGCTGCTGCAGGTCCGTCTTTTCGGCAAACACGTCCAGACTGCGGTCCTCTTCGGGCGTATCGCCGAACAGCACCTCCCACAGCTTGTGGTGCGCCAGGTCGCGGTAGTAGGCCTCTTCCCCGACGATGCAGATGACCGGCGGCACATTGTCCGGCGTCAGGTTCCGCACAAAGATTTCCGGCGTGACGACACCCTGGAGCGCGCTGCCGGCCTCCTTGCCATTCCCAGTCATGACATACCTCTTTCCGCCGCCGTCCCTCAGGGGATGAAACGGTCTTTTTGATATCTATAACTATACCATTGCAGGCCCGAATCGTCAAAAACCACCCGGATGGCCCCCAGCTGGTCCGTCCGCAGCGGCCGGATGCCATGCTCCTGCAGCCGTTCCAGCAGTTCCGGCGCAGGGTGCCCGTATTTGTTGCCCCGGCCCGAAGAAATGACGGCCGCCTGGGGCGCCAGCCTGTGCAGGAAATGCGGAGAGGAGGACGTCTTCGAGCCGTGGTGTCCCGCCTTCAGCAGATCGCACGGGCCAAGCCAGGGCAAGGACGCCTCTTCCGTATCCCAGTCCGCATCGCCGGGAAACACGAGGGAATGCCGCCCTTCCCGCAGCTGCAGGATCAGGGAATCCCGGTTCGCCGGCGTCGCGTCCACAGTGCGTACGATGCCCTCCCCGCCGCCGGCGGCGGCCACCGTGAAGTCAGCCCGGCCGATGCGCCACCGTTCGCCCCGGCGCAGACGGGTCACTGCCAGGGCAGACGGCGCCTGCCGCAACAGGGTCGCCAGTTCCGGCGTGTCCTCCCCCTGTCCCAAAAAGAGGTGCCGCACCGGCAGGCTGGCCAATACCGACCGGGCCCCGCCGATATGGTCAAAATCGCCGTGGCTCAGAATCAGGGCGTCCAGCCTGTCGATGCCCAGATAGCGCAGATACGGCACCACAATCTGCCGGCCCGTATCGTAACCGCCCCGTGTGCCGCCCGTGTCAAGCAGCACGGTTTTGCCGTCCGACGTGCGCACCAAAGCCGCGTCCCCCTGCCCTACGTCCATGAAATGGACCTCCAGCGGCCGGGCCTGCCAGGTCTGCCGGCAGGACGGCAGCAGAAACAGGGCCAGCAGGACGGCCAGACAGCAGCGGCGCCGCCGGCCGGTCCACTGCAGGAAAGGTCCCCGGTCGGCCCACAGGGCCAGCAGGCCGTAGTACACCAGGGAACGCCATAGTCCCCAGTCCCCCACCGTCACGGCCGCACCGGGCAGCCGCGCCAGCAGGACACCCGCCTTAAGGACGCCGGCCAGCAGGAACTCTGCCGGCCACGCGGCGGCACCGGCCAGCGATGGCAGCAGCGGGGCCAGGAACAGGGCCGGCAGGAAAAGCAGTACCGCCGCTTCCAGCGCAGGTACCAGGAGCAGATTGCTGACCAGAGACAAAGGTACGAGATGGTGGAAATAGAAGACCAGAAACGGCACCGTGACCAGCTGGGCAGTCAGGGGGACCGCCGCGGCCGCGCGCAGCCAGGACGGCAGGAAGGCGGGCAGCCGTCCCTGCACAACCGGGCCGAGCAGGACCAGGCCTGCCACCGTCACAAAGGAGAGCTGGAACCCGGGGTCCACCAGCCAGAGCGGGCAGACCAGCAGCAGGGTCCAGGCCACCAGGATCAGCAGACGCAGCGGGTCCGCCGTCCGGCCTCGCTGCCGCCCCCACCACAACGCCAGGCACAAGAGGACCGCCCGCAGGACGGCCGGCCGCAGGCCGCAGGCCACGGCGTACAGGACGAGCACGGCGGCAAGGCAGAAGTCCTTCCCCCGCCCCTGCCAGTGCCGCGTCAGCAGCAGCAGGAAAGCCGCCAGAAGCGCTACGTGGGTGCCGGAGACGGCCATCAGGTGGGCCAGTCCGTTATTCCGCAGCACTTCCGCATCCTCTGCCCGCACGCCCTCGTATCCACCCAGCACCATGCCGGGCAGCAGGGCACTTTCCGGACGGTGCAGCCTTTCCATCAGCTGCCGCTTCCAACGCAGGACGGCTCCGTCCACCCGCTTGCGCAGGGAAACCGGACCGTCCCGGTATATCACGGCGCCGGCCGGCACAGTCATGCGGCCGTATACGCCCCGGATCCGTGCCGTCAAGGGCCCGTTGATGCCGCCCGGATTATAATGGAACGTCTGTTCCTGCAGCCGGCCCCGCACGCGGAGCGGCTGCTCTTCCAACCGCCCGTCCTGTATAAAGATACGGATTTTGCCGGGCAGCGGGTTCCGTACCTCGAGCACGCCGGATACACCGCCCTCCCGCACCTGCAGGGACGCCGGGTCCCATTCCCCTTCCAGGGTCACAGTCCGGCCCACTAAGTCCTGCCAGGCGGTGCGGACCGGCTCGTCACCGGTACCGGCCAGAAGACCGCCGGCCAGGGCCAGGAGCAGGAACAACGGCAGCAGCCGCTCCCGTAGCCGGAAGGACACTGCCAGCGCCGCCGCAAGACAGCCCGCAAAAGCCGGAACCAGGGACGGGAAAGAAGCCCGGAAGATACCCAGGGCATCGCCGGCGCAAAAGAAAAGGAACGACCAGCCCAAAAAAGTTTTGAACATAGATGTTTACAACCACGTTAAAAATTTATACAATTAATAGTATCTTTTACAAGAAGTATTTTTTGAAGAAGGAACGCATCATGATTTCGCAAGAACGACTGCAGGCACAAATCGACCATATGGATACCATCACGACCCACGCCCACGGCGCCAAAGGCATCAACCGCGTCGCCTTCACGACCACGGACTGGGAGGGCCGTCACTATCTCCTGTCCCTCATGGAGGAAGCCGGTCTGGAAATCCGGACCGACGCCTTCGGCAATGTCATCGGCCACCGCCGGGGATTGCGCGAGGACCTGCCCGCCGTCATGTGCGGCTCCCATTCGGACAGCGTACCCGAGGGCGGCAACTATGACGGGGTCTGCGGCATCCTTGGCGCCATCGAAGTAGCCCGCAGCATGGAGGAAGACCATTTCCGGAACGAACGTCCCCTGGAAATCGTCCTCTTCATGTGCGAGGAATCCAGCCGTTTCGGCTGTTCCACGGCAGGCAGCAAATTCATGCGCGGGTTCCTGAAACAGGAAGACCTGTACAAATACCACGACAAGTGGGGCAACAGTATGTACGAAGTGCTTCAGAGCCGCGGCCTGCGTCCGGACGACATAGAGACATGCCACTACACGAAGCCCCTGGCGGCTTACCTGGAAATGCACATCGAACAGGGCAAAGTCCTGGAACAGGAGCAGCTGCAGATGGGCGTCGTAACAGGCATTGCCGCCCCCACGCGCCTCAAAGTCCGCTTCCACGGCAGTGCCGACCACAGCGGCGCCACACCCATGGCGATGCGCCAGGACGGTCTCTGTGCCGCTTCCGAAGTCATCCTGGCCGTTGAGCAGGCCGCCAAAAACCAGACGGACCCGCCCGTCGTCGGAACCGTCGGCGTCATCGACGTCGACCCCAACGCCATGAACGTCGTCCCCGGGGAAACGGGCATCGGCATCGACATCCGCAGTATTTCCCAGCAGGCCAAGGACGACGTTCTCCGCCAGGTCATCAGCCAGACGCACGCCATCGCGGCCCGGCGGCACATCCCCGTCACGGTGGAACCGCTCTACAACGACGCGCCGGTGCCACTGCACCCTGCCATGATCCGCTTCCTGTCGGAGTGCTGCGAAGCGGAAAAGGCATCCTTCAAACAGATGCCCAGCGGCGCCGGGCACGACGCCATGAACTGGGCCTCCTGCACGCCGACGGGTATGCTCTTCATTCCCTGCCGCAACGGCGTCAGCCACGCGCCGGAAGAATATGCCGACATCGGCGACATCACACGGGCCGTCCGCGTCATGGAACGGGTCCTGCGTACCCTGTCCCGGGCCGATGTCGACCTGACGCACTGCTGAACAGGACACGCGGTATTCCCGTACACCAGCAGCTATCCCGCTTACCCATGAAGGCGGCCCTCCGGGGCCGCCTTCTGCATTTGCCGGAGTTCCTGCAGCCGCCGCTGCGACAGACGCGGCACGCGGATATGCGTCCCGTCCTTGCAGGGCTTCGCCAGATTGACGCGGTCCGGATCGGCATCGGCCGTATACCCCCCGGCCCGCACAATGATCTCCTGCGCCCGCGTCCCTTTCGCCACCGTATAGAGACCGGGCTGCTGAACGGCGCCGCTGACGCATACCGTCACCTGCACCGCCCGGGCCCCTGTGTCCCGCGTCCCTCCGCCTTGCCGTTCCCCCACGGCGGAACCCGTCCGCACAATGTCCGGCGTCCCCTGATTCTCCGCGCCGGGCAGGGTCCCTGCACCTCCGAACCAGGCCATGGCTCCGCAAAGGAGCACACTGCCGCAAAGGAATGCCAGTTTCGTTTTTTGGGTTTCCAACATATTTACCTTCCTTTCTTCCCGGTGTTCCGGGAGCTTGTCACAGGCATACGAAAAGGGGGGATTCCCGGTTCCGGTACCGAAGTACACGGAAACGGAAATCCCCCCTTTGAAATTTTTGCCTGATTCCTGTCCGGCGCAGCCGGAGCAGGCATCCCGACCCTGATCCTGACGTCGTCGGATCAGGGTTCGTTATTTGACGACGAGGTTGACCAGGCGTCCCGGTACGGCGATGACCTTGCGGACGGTGCCATCCCCGATGAGTTCCTGGATGCGTTTGTCGGCCAGAGCCAGTTTTTCCAGTTCGCCCTTGTCGGCGTCGGACGGAACGACCAGCCGGTCGCGGACCTTGCCGTTGATCTGCAGCACGATTTCGACCGTGGCGACCTTCAGGGCTTCTTCGTCGTACCCCGGCCAGGTCTGGTCATGCACGCTCGTCGTGCCGTCGATCACATGATGCCACAGTTCTTCCGTGATGTGCGGAACAAAGGGAGCCAGCAGGAGCAGCAGGTCCTTGACGGTTTCGTAAACCAGTCCTGCGCAATATTCCTTCTTGGCGTCCTTATAGGCATACAGGGCGTTCACCAGTTCCATGAGGGAACTGATGGCCGTGTTGAAGTTGAAACGTTCGTCGATATCTTCCGTCACCTTCTTGATGGAAGCGTTCAAGGCGCGGCGCAGGTCCTTGTCCTTTTCGTCCAGGTCCTTGACGTCGTACGCAGCCTTTTGGGCCAGCAGGTCGCGGAAATGGTACACGATGCGCCATACGCGGTTCAGGAAACGGAAGCTGCCGTCCACGCCGCGGTCGCTCCATTCCAGTTCGCGTTCCGGCGGAGCGGCGAAGAGGATGAACAGGCGGGCCGTGTCGGCGCCGTATTTCGAAAGGATCTCTTCCGGCGATACCACATTGCCCAGGGATTTGGACATCTTGGCGCCGTCCTTGATGACCATGCCCTGCGTCAGCAGGTTGGTGAACGGTTCGTCGTAATCGACCATGCCGGCATCGCGCAGCACCTTCAGGAAGAAGCGCGAATAGAGCAGATGCAGGATGGCGTGCTCAATGCCGCCGATGTACTGGTCGACCGGTCCCCAATAGCCATTGGCGTCTTTGGCAAAAGGCGCCTTGTCGTTATGGGGATCCGTGTAGCGCAGGTAGTACCACGAGGAGCACAGGAACGTGTCCATCGTGTCCGTTTCACGGGTGGCGTCGGCACCGCACTTCGGGCACTTGCAGTGCAGGAAGCTTTCCGACGTGGCCAGCGGGGATTTTGCGCCCGCATCGAATTTGACATCTTCCGGCAGCAGGACGGGCAGCTGGTCTTCAGGAACCAGCACTTCGCCGCAATGCGGGCAGTAGATGATGGGAATGGGGGCACCCCAGTAACGCTGGCGGCTGATCAACCAGTCGCGCAGGCGGTAGTTGACGACACGCCTGCCCAGGCCTTTTTCCTCCATGTAGTCCATGATGGCCTTCATGGCCTTGTGCATCTCCATGCCCGTGAACTGGGCGGAGTTGACCAGCACGCCATCCTTTTCCTCGTAGGCGTGGGTCATTTCTTCCAGCTTCAGTTCCTGGCCTTTCGGCTGCAGGGTGAGGATCTTTTCAATGCCGTATTTTTCCGCGAACATCCAGTCGCGCTGGTCGCCCGAAGGCACGCCCATAACGGCGCCCGTACCGTAATCGTACAGCACGTAGTTGGTGATCCAGATGTGGACCTTGTGTCCCGTCAGCGGATGGATGCAGTCGTACCCGGTGTACATGCCGAGCTTTTCCGATTCGCTCGACGTACGCTCGATATCCGACGTGTTCTTGATCTTGTTGCAGAAGGCTTCCAGTTCGGCCCGGCGGGGATTGTCCCTGAGGATCTTTTCCACCAGCGGGTGTTCCGGCGGGATGACGACGAAGGTGACGCCGTAAATCGTGTCGGGACGGGTCGTATAGACGGGCAGTTTTTCGCCCAGGTCGGGAATGTCGAAGCTGAATTCCAGACCTTCGGAACGGCCGATCCAGTTCTTCTGCATGGTTTTGACGCGCTCGGGCCAGCCGGGAATCTCGTCCATGTCCTTCAGCAGCTCATCGGCGTAATCGGTGATCTTGAAGAACCACTGGCTCAGGCGTTTCTTGTGCACTTCGTTGTGGCAGCGCCAGCACTTGCCTTCGACGACCTGTTCGTTGGCCAGCACGGTGTTGCAATGGTCGCACCAGTTGACGGACGACTCCTTTTTCACAGCCAGGCCGCGCTGATAGAACAGTTCGAAGAACCACTGGGTCCATTTATAGTATTCCGGTTTGCACGTAATGACTTCCCGGTTCCAGTCATAGGACAGGCCCATGGCCTTCAGCTGCCGTGTCATGTTGGCGATGTTGTCCATGGTCCATTTCTTCGGCGGGATGCCATGCTGGATAGCGGCATTTTCGGCCGGCATGCCGAAAGAGTCGAAGCCCATGGGATGCAGGACATTGAAGCCCCTCATGGTGCGGAAACGCGCCACTACATCGCCGATGGAGTAGTTGCGCACATGACCCATATGCAGGTTGCCCGACGGATACGGGAACATTTCCAGCACATAGGATTTCGGTTTCGATTCGTCTTTTTCACGTCTGAAAGCTTTATGCTCTTCCCAATATTGCTGCCATTTTGCTTCTATGGCATGGGGCGCATATTTTTCTTCCATAAATAAACCCTCCCAGGTCAAATGATCATTTGCGGGATGCTTTTCCCCTCCGCCGGACAGGCGGAAAAAGCGGCCCTCCGGACAAGCCGCCATAACTATTACATTATACAATGCGCCCCGGTGTAAGTCAATTTTCCGCGGCCCTCCCAACCCGTTCCCCGCCACCTGCCAGACGGGTCCGGAGCCAGGGAACGACGCTTTTGTTACATATTTTACAAAAGACAGTCGATTTTCCCCCTGTTTTTGTTTCTTTCCACAAAAACAGAAAAATCCTTTGACAGAAAACGGGAAACCCTTTAACATGGGGAACAAGTTCCTAAATCACATGGATTTCACGGCATAACCGCTTTTGCCATATTTCGCCTTGTTGTGGAGCGGAGCGGGTTGTGCAGGAACCGAAAACACTTTATCTGACTCACTAACAAGGAGGAATGTCAAATGAAACTCAGAAAAACCATCGTATCCCTCGTAGCGCTGGCCTTCCTGGCCCTCGGTGCCGCCGGTTGCGGCGGCGGTGACAAAAAGGCGGCCGCCCCGGACGGCGGCGGCAAAGTCATCAAGATCGGCGCTACTGCCGGCGCCCATGCCGAAGTGGTCCACGCCGTGGCGGCGGAAGCCAAAAAACAGGGCCTGGACGTGCAAGTCGTCGAATTCACGGACTACATCACGCCCGACAAGGCACTGGCCGAAGGCAACCTGGACCTGAACGCCTACCAGCACGTACCGTTCCTGAACAACTTCAACAAGCAGAACAACACCAAGCTGGTCCCCATCGGCAATACGATCCTCATCCGCCAGGGCATCATCAGCAATAAGGTGCACGACCTGAAGGACGTTCCCGACGGCGCCACCGTCGCCATCCCCAATGACCCGACCAACGGCGGCCGCGGCTTACTGCTCCTGCAGCAGGCCGGTCTCCTCAAGCTGAAGGACGGGACCGGCTACAAAGCGACGCCGAAAGATGTCGTGGAAAACCCGAAGCACCTGAAATTCAAGGAACTGGAAGCAGCCCAGCTGCCCCGCAGCCTGGACGACGTCGACCTGGCCACCATCACCATGAACTACGTGCTCAGTTCCGGTATCGATGTCAAAAAACAGGGCCTCTTCTGGGAAAAGAAGGACGAACCCCTGGCCGTCATGGTCCTCGCCGCCCGCGAGCAGGACAAGGACCGGCCGGAATTCAAGAAGATCGTCGCCATCTACAAATCCGACGCCATCAAGAAATTCATTGAAGAAAAATTCCACGGAACCATCACCTCCGCGAACTGATTCCCTGCCGGACCGGAACGCGTGAGCATCATTCCGTCAGCATCAAAAAGGGCTGTGTCACCAGGACAAGGATTGCTACTGTCCGTGACACAGCCCTTTTTCTGTCTATGTTCCTTTCCCGCGGCCAGGCATCAGATGTCGAACACTTTGCCCGGGTTCAGGATATCCTTGGGATCCATGGCCCGCTTGATGGTCTTCATGATGGCCAGTTCCCCCTTGGGCGTGAACTCCTCCATATATTTCAGCTTCTTGGCGCCGATGCCGTGTTCGCCCGCCAGGCGGCCGCCGACACTGTACGCATAGCGGTACACTTCCTGGTGGAATGCCTCCACGTTGCGTTCCCATTCCTCCTCGGTCAGGTTGACCTTGCACAGCACGATATGCATGTTGCCGTCGCCGATATGGGCGTTGATCTTGACCTCGAAGGGATACTTTTCCCCTATTTCCATAACCGTTTGGATGGCCTTGCCGATACGGTTCACCGGCACGACCACGTCATCCGTCAGGAACACGCTGCTGATGAGCTCTACCGAAGTCTGGCAGTTGCGCCGCATGTTCCAGATGCGGTCGTCGGCCTCCAGCACGTCGACGGCGCCTGATTCCTCGCAGATTTCGCTGACCGTCTCCATCTTCGTGTCGACCTCGTCCTCCGTATAGGTCTCCACCGTGATGATGACGTAGATGCCGTCCTCGTAATGGGGGACATCGTTGTATTTGCAGTAATCCGCCGTGCCGCGCACATAGGAATTGTCCATGTATTCGAGGCTCGTCGGATTGATACCGGCCTTAAGCAGTTTCGGCACCATTCCCAGCGCCTGCACGGGATCCGTATAGACGGCGAGGATGTCGAAGCGGTACGGCGGCAACGGAACGAGCTTCACCGTCACCTTCGTCACGATGCCCAGCGTCCCCTCGCTGCCGATGATGAGCTGATCCAGGCAGTAGCCGGTCGTGCATTTCTTCAGATTGGCACCCACCGTCGTGATGTCGCCCGTCGGGGTCACGATTTCCAGAGAATAGACCTGGTTGCGCGTCACGCCGTAACGCACGGCTTTCAGACCGCCCGCATTGGTCGCCATGTTGCCGCCGATGAGGGAGCTTTCGGAGCTCGACGGATCTCCGGCATAGAGGAATCCGCGCTTTTTCGCCTCATTCTGCAGGTCGATGGTGCGTACCCCGGCTTCCGCCGTCAGATACATGCCTTCCTCATCGACTTCGAGAATCTTGTTGAGCCGCTCCATGCAGAGCACCACGCCGCCGCAGACCGGAATGGCCCCGTCCGCCAGGCTCGTGCCGCCGCCGCGCACCGTGATGGGGAATTCGAATTCATTCGCCAGTTTCACGATTGCCGCGATTTCCTCAGGACCGGCCGGATGGACCGCCGCCTCGGGCATGTGGAAATAACGCGGGTTCGATTCGTAGTCCGTCTGATACTGCATCAGGATATCGTGATCGGTCTTGACATATTTATCGCCAACGATGGCTTTCAGTTTCGCGATGACTTCGGAAGTAACAGGTTTATAGGTCCGCATGGTGAAAATCCTCCTGCATTACAAAAAATTTGTTTCATTTTACCATGATTTCCCTCTTTTTTAAAGCACCGCCTTGCAGCCAAACAAAAAAGGCCGCTGCTGGGCGGCAGCGGCCTCCTTGCAGCAATTACCGGATGGAAATGGAAACCCCGTGAGGTTTCTCCGGGTTCATCGCTTCCTGCAAATCTTTCAAACTGGTTTTCAAATCCGTATCGTTCTTCACTTTCGCCGCAAACTTCGTACCGGCCGGAATTGATACATTCTTCCCTTTCATAAGGAATCCCCCGAGAATGGAGACCACGGCTGTCACAGCAATCGCACCACCGTCGGAGCCTGCCTGTATTTTTCCCATGTATTCCAGCGGAATATCCACCCCGTTGATGGTACGGACTTTATCGATACTGAAAATCAACTTGCCGGCACGTCCGAAAAACCCGGAGCTGGTAGCCTTTGTCACCTTTCCTTCCACTTCTGCCCCGGCAGGAACTACAATGACATCGTTCAAAATCAAATTTTCCATCATCTTGAAACGGACTATGTCGCCAGTCCTTGCCGTTTTGGAATGCAGTGCCGTAACCAATTCGACATTCAATTGCGTACCACCGGGAATATACGCTTCCCCGGCAGGCATTTTGGAGATTTCCGCCTGCGCCATTTTTGCTTTCAGCCGTTCCTTAAAAGACAGCGGCTCCCCGTTTTCCGCCGTGGCCGTCTCCTTCTGTGGCTGAATCTGTTCCAGCTGCGGATCGGCATACGCCGGTGCGGCCGCCACAAACGGGGCGGCAAAGACCGCTGTACTCAGGACGATTGCCAAAACTTTCTCCTTGCGGGTCTGCATAATGGTTCCTCCCATCTACATTTTTTGTCCTCTTCAGACCGAAATCTGACGGTATGTTCATTATATAGATTCCCCTGGACATAAGATGTCGCAACCGGTTGAACCCAAAGCACCGCCTTGCAGCCAAACAAAAAAGGCCGCTGCCGGGCGGCAGCGGCCTCCTTGCAGGAGAGGCATCGTATTCCATTGACAATGCCGCAAACGACTTTATAATGAACTTAAATCCGATATAAAGGAGGAAACCCCTATGTATTCTTTTGCTTGCGATTATCTGGAAGGATGCCATGAAGAAGTACTGAAGGCACTCTGCCAGACCAATCTGGAACAGACCCCCGGCTACGGGGCGGACCGTTTTACCAAGGCGGCCACGGAAAAAATCCGGCAGCTCTGCCGGGATGACGCGGCGGCAGTCTATTTTGTGAATGGCGGCACGCAGGCCAACCAACTGGTCATCGACACTATGCTGCAGCCCTATGAAGGCGTCGTGGCGGCCCAGTCCGGCCATGTGAACGTGCACGAGGCCGGGGCCATCGAATTTTCCGGGCACAAAGTCCTGGCCATCCCGTCCGCGCGGCACGACGGAAAACTCGCGGCGGCTGATGCAGACGCCTTCGTAAAAGCCTTCTATGCCGACCCGAACCACGAGCACATGGTCTTTCCCGGCATGGTGTACATTTCCCATCCCACGGAATACGGCACGCTGTACACGGCGCAGGAACTGCGCGAGCTCTCCGCGGTCTGCCGCCGGCACCACATGTCTCTCTATCTGGACGGGGCGCGGCTCGTCTACGGCCTGGCGGCCTACGGTACCGATGTCACCCTGTCCCTCCTCGATGAACTCTGCGACGTCTTCTACATCGGCGGCACCAAAGCAGGCGCCCTGAACGGCGAAGCCATCGTCTTCCCGCGCGGCGCGGAACCCCCGCATTTTCTGACCCGCATCAAGCAGCACGGGGCCCTTTCCGCCAAAGGCCGCCTGATTGGCACCCAGTTTGCGGCCCTGTTGGAAAACGACCTCTATTTCCGCATCGGCCGCCATGCCATCGACATGGCGCGGGAAATCCGGAAGATTTTCCAGGATGCCGGCTGCCGCTTCTACCTGGATTCCCCGACGAACCAGCAGTTCGTCATTCTGGAAAACGAGTCCCTCCGGAAATTGTCTGCCTGGGTGGGCTTTGAATTCTGGGAACCGTACGATGCGGCGCACGCAGTGGTACGCTTCGCCTCGAGCTGGGCAACAACGCCCGCAGGCATCGCGGAACTGAGGAAGGCCGTCGCTCTCTGCCTGCCCCGGAAATGACGGGACAGCGGCGCGGCACTCTGGAAAGGAAAGATTTATAATGAAACTTGTATTGGCGCAGGAAAAAGACTTTAAAATGGCCATGCAGATGATCAATGATGCCAAAAAGCACCTGCACGACTGCGGTATCGACCAGTGGCAGAACGGCTACCCTGACGAAGACTGCATCCGGGAGGACATCCGCCTCCGGAAAGGCTATTTTGCGGAAGAGGACGGCACCAGAATCGGCTACCTCTGCATCGACTACGGCGGCGAACCGGCCTACGCCCACCTGAATGGCACGTGGGGCACGGAAGAACCCTACGTGGTAGTACACCGCATGGCCTTCTCTGCGGACATGCGGGGCAAAGGGATCAGCAGCGCCGTCTTCCGCCTCGTAGAAGAGCTGAGCCGCCAGAAAGGCGTCCGTTCCTTCCGCGTCGATACCGACGAGGACAACCACAAAATGAAGCATATCCTGGCAAAATCCGGCTTCACATACCGCGGTACCATCTGGTTCGACAACAGCGTAAAAATCGCTTACGACAAACCGTTAGCCGGAGGAATCCGATAAGGAAGTATGGCAAAAAAGTACCGGGGCCTGCCGCTGCAATCCGGAACGGGTGCGCAGGCTTCCGGTACTTCGTATTGCAGGGCACCTTCCAATATAACAGTTTGTTATAAACCAATAAAAACAAAGTCTTTTACTTATATGTCAATCCTCCTTATACGGAAGGTACAGAAAAAATCACGCATCCCTCAGTGATGCAATCCATTCCGTACCGGAGGTAAGGAAAAACGGGGATCCTCCATGGGCAGCCGCACCAGACCGGGGCCGACCTTCTCGTTGTATTCCAGGGGCACCACGGCCAGGGACAATCCTTCTTCCGCAAAGCGGACGCCGCTCCATACCCTGGCGCAAACAAAAAATCCGCGGTGCATACGCACCGCGGATCATGTTTCATGGTGGCCCCGGAGTGATTCGAACACTCGACCTTTTGGTTCGTAGCCAAACGCTCTATCCAGCTGAGCTACGGAGTCATGTACTGTTTTTCAACAGCAAGATTATTATAACTGAACGGGAACCCCTTGTCAATGATTTTTTGGTTTTTTCCGGCTTACCCGATCCGAACCGGCGTAAACCCGTTCGTATCGCAGGAAACCAGGCGGAACGTGCAAGCGCCGCGCCGCCCCTGGAACACCTGTCCCGCGCCTTCTTCCCCGTGGATATGGCCGAAGACGCAGCGCCGCACGCCGAATTCCTCAATCAGGTCATAAAACGGCGAGGCTTCGTCGGACGTGTAAAAGGGCGGATAGTGCAGGGCCAGGATGATGTCTCTGCACCCGGCTTTCCGCGCCGCTTCGAGGGATGCGCGCACGCGCAGCACCTCGTGGTCCAGGATCTTCCGGTCTTTGGCCGGGTCGAAATTCTCCCAGCCCGGCAGCGGCCAGCCCCGGCTGCCGCAAAGGGCCACGGTCCCGTCCCCTGTTTCCACAGGCTGGAAACTGTTGCGCAAAAAGGCGAAGGCCCCTTGCGTGGCTTCCGTCATTTTCTTGACGGAAGTCCACCAGTAGTCATGGTTGCCTTCAATCACGACTTTGTGCCCTGGCAGGGCTGCAACAGCCTCCAGGTCCGGCAGGGCATCGGACAGCTTCATGCCCCACGACAGGTCGCCGCACAGCACGACCCAGTCGTCAGGCGCCACCACGGCGGTCCAGTTGCGGATCACCTTGTCCCGGTGATCCCGCCAGTGTTCCCCGAAGATATCCATGGGCTTCCGGGGCGGCATTCCGGAAAAATGCAGGTCCCCTATGGCATATACCGACATGGCGTCCCTCCTTTCCTGTCCCTGGATTCATTGTACCGGAAATGCGGCCGCGCCGCACAGTCAGTTGCCGTAGTAGCGGGCCAGGACATCGTCCCACTGCTCGTTGATGGCTTCGGCCATGAGCCGTTTTCCCTCAACCCCTACATGCAGGCCGTCGATGGCGAGGCTCGTCGGCAGGGCCTGGTTTTCCGTGAACTTAGTGTACAGCTCGATATGGGGCTGTGTGCGGATGTATGCATTGATCTTCGCCAATTTCGACATCCAGGCCGGATCCGTCGGCTCGTTGAAGGCTTTGGCAATGTTGTCCGGGTTGATGGGCGGAATGGTCAGGAAGACCGGCTTGATGCCGTTGTCCACGCATTTCTGCCGGATGGCGTCCAGGTCGCCGATGATGGAGCGGGCCGAATAGGAGGCACGCAGGCTGTTCGACCCGGTCATGATGATCAGATATTCCGGATGGAACGGCAGTACATCGTCCTCGAAACGCGCCAGGGTCGCTTCGCTCGTGTCGCCGCTCTGGCCCAGGTTGATGGTGTCGAACTTCAGGTAGGACTGGTAATCGTACTCCCAGTCCGACGGCGCGCCGGACACGCTGCCGCCGCCGTGGGTGATGCTGTCGCCCAGGGTGCCCACCGTATAGTGCTTCCGGGGATTCGTCTCAAACTGCTGGGGCGGGCAGAACACGCCGATGGGTCTGCCCTGTGCGTCCAGGGCCCGCACGCGCCAGTACATGGGCTGCGACGACACCTGTTTTTGCGGATCGTAGAGGTCGAAGTGGGTGCTGTAGGCCCTCTCAATCACCTTTTCCGCCGGTGCCGGCTCCGCGTCGGACGCAGGCAGGGAGTTCAGCACTTCGATTTCGTACGTTTCCCCGCCGTTCACGCGGATCCATTTATACACCTGGTTGATGGCCGTCGTGCCATTGTGGTGCGGGAACACTTCGGGCGCCACCAGGCCGGCCGGCACATTTTCCGCCCGGGCCGGCACATAGGCCCCGTTCTTTTTGGGCAGGCCCGCCCGGGCGCCCAGATCCGTGTCTTCCAGCAGATTGCGGCCGTTCATGGGGATTGGGTAGATTACCGGGTTCACTTTCGGATCCACATAGACCCTCCGCGACTGGGAAAACGCCGTCGTCGGCTGCAGGTCCAGGTTCAGGGCCCGTACCTGCCACTCGAAGGAATTCCCCTTGAAATCGGCCGGCAGGACTACGTGGAAACCATTCACGTAAATATGCTGCGACGAAAAGAACACCTTGCCGTCCTGCATAAGGCGCAGTTCGTACGCCACATCGTCGCGCACCTTGTGCCAGCGTAAAAACAGGTTCCGGCCCGCCGGATCCGACTTGGGATAGTCGGAGATGGGTACCGGTGCAGGCAGCAGAACCGCCGGTGCCGCCGCGGCCGTTGCGCCCTGGAACGCAGCATAGGCGCGGCATTGCGTGCAGGCAAGGACATTCCACATTGCCACGCCGCCGGCCAGCAGCACGCCGGCCAGCACCGCGTGGAACCATTTCGTATGGAACAGAGGATGCATCGTATATTTCTCCTTTTCTATGCAATTACGGTTTCTATGCAAACACTTTCGCGTGAAAATTATAGCACGAATTGCCCTGCTGTGTTATGCTTGTTCCTGATGGACAGCCATACATCCGGCACATACCATGGAAAGGAGCATGCCTTATGCGCGCAGTCGTAACCAGAGTGAAAGATGCCTCCGTCACCATCGGCGGCAAAGTACAGGGACAGATCGGGCAGGGCTTCCTGGTCCTGCTCGGCGTCGGTCCCGGGGACACGGAGGAAACAGCCCGCAAACTGGCCGGCAAAATCTGCTGTCTCCGTGTTTTCGAGGACGAAAACGGCAAAATGAATAAGAGCCTGGAACAGGTCCGGGGAGCCCTCCTCGTCGTCTCCCAGTTCACGCTGTACGCGGACCTCAAGAGCCGCCGCCCCGGATTTTCCCACGCCGCTGCCCCGGATCTTGCCCGGGATTTGTACGAAAAGTTCCTCGGCTTTTGCGCCGACGCCGGCTTCCCGCCGCAGCACGGCGAATTCGGGGCCGACATGCAGGTCGCATCCGTCAACGACGGCCCCGTCACGCTGTTGTTCGACACGGATGCCCAGGGGAAATGAAGCGATCCTGCAGCACTATTTGTCCAGGGACAGGGAGCGGAGAAACAGTTCCGCAATCGGACTGAAGACCTGGTACTTTTTCCAGATAAGGTACAGCTGCGAACGCAACGGCGGATCCAGCGGCCGGAAACACAGCCCGCTTTCGGGGCTGACATCCGCCAGATACTCAAAGGTCAGCAGACAGCCCAGCCCGGACTTCACGCAAACCGACCCGTTGTAGAACAGGTTCACCGTTCCGGCGAAGTGGAGCCGGTCCAGTCCCTCCCCGCACCACCTGGGAAAATCCGCCCGAATGGATTGCGGGGAAGCAAATAACGGGATGCCGCAAAGGTCCTCAAAACGGACCTTTTCTTTTTTTGCCAGGGGGTCCGTACTCAGCATCACCAGTCCCCACGTATCGGCCGCAGGCAGTTTCACATAATTGTATTTGGACAGATCCGGCGGTTCCACGATGATGCCGAAATCCAGCAGGCCCCGTTCCAGCCGTTCCGTCGTCAACATCGTGTCCCCGCTGGTAATGTGGATCCGCAGCCCGGGATGGTCGTTCCGGAAGGCCTTCAGGGCATCCGTCAGAAAGCGGATATGGCAGGATTCCGCACAACCGAGGCGGATATCGCCTCCCGTCAGGTCATTCCAGGTCCGGAACTCGTCCAGGGTCTTGTCCGTCAGGCTGAGGATGTCTTCCGACCGGCGGCGCAGCAGCCGTCCGGCCTCTGTCAGCCGGATCCGGTAGTTGGTCCGGACATAGAGGCGGGTCCCCAGTTCGTTTTCCAGATCTTTCAGTTGTTTGGAAAGGGCCGGCTGCGAAATATGGAGGACCTTGGAGGCCCCCGTGATGCTTCCTTCCCTTGCCACGACCAGAAAATAACGCAACACCCGTATTTCCACGATGTACCTCCCCTTTGTGTTCCGGAAATTCCTTTCTAACAGCATCATACCTCGTCCGGTTATATTTTTCAAGAATAACTAGAAATAGTTATAAAGTATTTGTAATTTCTTGGCCGTAAAATTACAATAAAAAAGGACGGAACGTCACCTTCTAAGGGAAACAACGTCCCGTCCGGACTATGCGATGTTTGGAAAAACCAGAAGACAATGGAAAGGAGAGGAAAGCAGATGAAACTGCTCAAGGCCACCCTGGCCCTCACACTACTCTTAATCGGAATGGCTGCCGGCACCGGAGCCGCTGCGCCGGCCGGCAATACGGCGCCCCTGACACCGGGCGTACAGAATGAACACCTGAAACTGACAAGCGCATGGGATAAAAAGTTCCCCCGGAGCGACAAGGTAACGCATCAAAAGGTTACGTTCCACAATCGCTACGGCATCACGCTCGCCGCCGATGTCTATGCACCGAAAGGGGCAACAGGCAGACTGGCGGCCATCGCAGTCTGCGGCCCTTTCGGCGCCGTAAAGGAAATGGCATCGGGACTGTACGCCCAGACCCTGGCGGAACGGGGCTTCCTGACCCTCGCCTTTGATCCGTCCTTTACCGGGGAAAGCGGCGGCACACCGCGGAACGTGGCCTCCCCCGACATCAATACGGAAGATTTCCAGGCCGCCGTTGATTTCCTCTCCGTGCAGGATAACGTCGACCCGGAACGCATCGGCATCCTGGGAATCTGCGGCTGGGGCGGCATGGCGCTCAATACGGCGGCGCTCGACACCCGCATCAAGGCAACGGTTACCTCCACCATGTACGACATGACCCGCGTCACCGCCAACGGGTATTTTGACGGGGAAAACACGGAGGCGCAGCGTTATGCGAAAAAACAGGCCTTGAACGCGCAGCGGACGCAGGACTACCGGAACGGCACGTTCCGCCGCAACGGCGGGCTGCCCGCAGTGGCGCCGTCTGACGCCCCGCAGTTCGTGAAGGATTACGTGGCCTATTATATGGATCCCCGCCGCGGTTACCACAAACGCTGTCCAAACGCCAACGGCGGCTGGAACATGACCTCGGACCTTGCCTTCCTCAATTACCGCATCAACGGATACAGTGACGAAATCCGCAGCGCCGTCCTCATGATCCACGGCGACGCAGCCCACTCCGCCTATTTCACGAAGGATGCCTTCAAAAAACTGAAGGGGGACAACAAAGAGCTGCTCCTCATTCCCGGCGCGGTACATACGGACCTCTACGACCAGGTTGACAAGATCCCCTTCGACAAGATTGAAGCGTTCTATAAGAAGTATCTTCAGTAAGGACGGCAAAACAAGGGAATGAAAGGCGTCACATACACCAGTTGAATATTCCGCGCAAACAAACAGGCAGGGATGTTTCCCCAAGGGCGGGCAATGCCCGGGGAACCCATCCCTGCCTGTTAATTTTTTACGGGAATCCAGGGAGTGCGGGAAGCATCCCTGTAGATAAATTCCGCCCTTATTCCTGGATTCCCGGAATCTTCGGCAGCTTATCCATGCTCTTGTGCAGTTCCGCGTCTGTGGGGACGTAGTCCTGCATCGTGCCAGCCATGTAGGATTCGTAGGCCGTCATGTCGAAGAAGCCCGTGCCGGTCAGGCCGAAGAGGATCGTTTCCGACCGGCCTTCCTCTTTGCAGCGCAGGGCTTCCTTGATGGCGCCCCAGATGGCGTGAGCCGATTCGGGAGCGGGCAGGATGCTTTCCTGGCGTGCGAACAGGGTGGCGGCATCGAAAACATTCGTCTGCGTAACCGATTCCGCCTCCATATACCCGTCATGATACAGCTTGGACAGGATCGGAGCCATGCCGTGGTAGCGCAGGCCGCCGGCGTGAATCGGGGAGGGCGTGAAGGTGCAGCCCAGGGTATACATGCGCGCCATGGGCGTGATTTTGCCCGTGTCGCAGAAGTCGTACGCATAACGGCCGCGGGTCAGGGACGGGCACGAAGCCGGTTCCACGGCCACAAGGCGCGGATCGGCCTTGCCCAGGATCTTGTCGCGGGCAAAGGGGGCGATGAGGCCGCCCAGATTGGAGCCGCCGCCGGCGCAGCCGACAACGACGTCCGGATATTCGCCCAGCAGTTCCATGGCCTGGGCACTCTCCAGGCCGATGATGGACTGGTGCAGCAGGACCTGGTTCAGCACCGACCCCAGCACATAGCGTACATTGTCGCCTTTGACGGCCCGCTCGACCGCTTCGGAAATGGCGCAGCCCAGGCTGCCCGGGTTCGCCGGGTCTTCCGCCAGCAGTTTGCGGCCTGCGTCGGTCGTGTCACTGGGGCTGGCGATGACTTCGGCTCCAAAGGTGTGCATAATGGCCTTGCGGAAGGGTTTCTGCTGGTACGATGCCTTGACCATGAACACGGTCAGGGGCAGGCCGAAATAGGCGCAGGCTTCCGACAGGGCCGTGCCCCACTGGCCGGCGCCGGTCTCCGTCGTCACACCGTTCAGGCCCTGCTCCCTGGCATAGTAGGCCTGGGCGATGGCGCTGTTCAGCTTATGGCTGCCCGACGTGTTGTTGCCTTCGAATTTATAGTAGATCCGGGCCGGCGTGTCCAGGGCCTTTTCCAAATTGTAGGCCCGGCACAGCGGCGACGGACGGTAGTTCTTGTACATGTCCAGCACGGCGCCGGGAATATCGACGAACCGCGTGTCATTGTCCAGCTCCTGATGGGCCAGCTTTTTGCAGAATACCGGGTACAGGTCTTCTTCCACGCACGGTTTGCCCGTGGCGGGATTCAGCATGGGGTCCGGCTTTTCCTTCATGTCGGCGCGCAGGTTGTACCAGGCCGTCGGCATCTGGTCTTCCGTCAAATACAGTCTGTGGGGAATCTTGGCCATTGTTACTCTCTCCTTTGTAACATCCTTGTCCGGCCCCTCTTCTGGCTGCAATTTCTCTACGGGGCCACTAACAAGTAGCTTATACTATCCACCACGTAAATGCAAGCATTATTGCGCCTTGACCGCCGCCGCAAACTCACGGCCGAACTGCTCGCACTGCGCCAGGTGTGCCTCATCGGGATTCCACATCATGCGCAGGCCGTCGTTGACCATGGCGAAACCGGATTTCTGCAGCGATTCCGTAATCTCTTTCGCTGCCTCGCCGCTCCAGCCGTAGCTGCCGAAGGCCGCGGCCTTCTTTTTTTTGAACTTGCAGCCGTGGAGCAGCTCCAGGATGCCTGCCGTATAGTAGGACACGCCGTAGTTGATGGTCGGGGAACCGACGAGGATGGCCTTCGATTTCATGACTTCCGTCACAATATCGTTCTTGTCCGCCCTGGCGCAGTTGCAGACCTTCACGACCACCGACGGGTCGGCTGCCTCGATGCCTTTTACGATGGCTTCGGCCATGTGGCGCGTCGAATTCCACATGGTATCGTAAATCACGGTGATCTGGTTTTCCTGGTAATCGGCCGCCCAGTCCGCGTAAAGCTTCAGGATCCGGCCCGGATTTTTGCGCCAGATGATGCCGTGGCTCGGGCAGATCATCCGGATCGGCAGGTCCAGGGCCTGGACTTCTTTCAATTTGCGCGTCACCATCGGATTATACGTCATCACGATATTGGCGTAATATTTCATGGCTTCGCGCAGGGCCGCGTCCAGGTCGCACGTATCGTCGAAGAGCTCTTCCGACGCAAAGTGCTGGCCGAAGGCATCCGTGCTGAATAAGATGTCCTCCCCCGTCAGGTAGGAAAACATGGTGTCAGGCCAGTGCAGCATAGGGGCTTCGATGAAGTGCAGCTGCGTTTCGCCCAGGTCCAGCACGTCGCCGGTCTTCACGTTGACGAAGTTCCAGTCCTGGTGGTACATGCCGCGCAAGATTGCTTCGCCCTTCCTGGTGCAGTATACCGGCGTGCCGGGAATCTCGGCCAGCAGCTCCGGCAGGGCACCGCTGTGGTCGATTTCGTTGTGGTCCATGACGATGTAGTCAATCTGTTTCAGGTCGATTTCCTTCTTCAGGTTCTCTACAAACTCCTTGTCATACGGTTTCCAGGCCGTATCAATCAGCGCCACCTTCTTGTCGCGGATCAGATAGGCATTATAGGAAGACCCGCGGCGGGTGGACAATTCGTGTCCATGGAAAAAGACCAGTTCCCAGTCGATCTTCCCCACCCATGTCACTTTATCCGTAATCTTTTTACCCATGGCAGACTCCTTTCGTTGCCGGAATGCCCGGCACCCTCCTCTTCCCTTACAGGTTCCCCGCCTTTTTCTCCATGTTCAGGTCAATCAGCCCCGAAGCATAGGGGCCGATCTCGTAGGGCATGAACATGAAATGGATATAGCCCTGCTCGTCTACATAATAATTTTGCGGCAGCTTCTTCAGGCCATGGAAATCAGGGAAGAAAGCGTCATTCATCGCATATTGGCTGGTCAGCAGCTTCTGGTTGATGGCTGCCAGCGTAAAGGCTCCTTTATCGGCCGGACGGACCAGGTCTTTCCATTTCAAGAGTTTCCCCGTCACCGCGTTGAATGTGAGCCCTTCCTTGCCATACAGCGGATGGGCGGCATATTCCGCATAATAATAATGGTACAGGTTCAAGCTGAAATAGCGTCCGTCGTTGCATTTGACCTCATAGCCCAGGTCGTTCGACTCATTGCCCGCATCGGGTTTGCTGCGCCTGGAAACGTAATTCTGGGCGAACTTCCATGCCCGTTCCGACAACTCTTCCGAAATCTCCTCGGCCGCCTCGGTATGCTGCGCACTCATCACCCAGGGATAGACGATCTTGCAGACAAACCCCTTCGTGTTGCGCCCGTACTGGCCGGACAATTCGACAATCTCCAAAGGGCGCGGTGCCGCTGCATCCGCCGCTGCCGCAAAGGGCACGGGCAGGGCGGCCAGGCCGGCGGCAAGCGCTGCAGCGCACAGCCAGCGGGAAAGATGCAGACGGTGGGATGGATTCAGCATAAGCATCATTACCTCCTGATAACCAAACGTTGAATACGGCAGATTTCTCTCCCCTTCTCCCCTGTTTACCGGATAATTATACTTATACTATACCATATTTTCGTTCATTATATCTGTCGCAGGGCTGCCGGGGCAACAAAATTTTTCCCAACGGGGGATTTCCCGCCCCAAACGGCGGCAGGCCTTCACTCCATCCGGTGTTTCTTGAAGAAATCCAGCGCCACTTCGGGGAACATGATGTAGCTCAGCAAATCTTCTTCACTGGCCTCCGGAAATCCCTGGACGGCCAGCTTGGCCCGCATGGCGTCCACTTGCGGCGGGATGTCGTCGGCCGGGCGGTGGTCGATGAGGGTGGCGTCCCCGAGGATGCGTTTCCTGATGTCCCACTTGATGGGACCGGGCGTGCGGCCGTATTTGCCGCGGACCAGGTCCTTGACTTCCCTCGGAACCATGCGGTACCGTCCCAGTGCGACGTTCAGCACCGCCATGGTGCCCACGATCTGGCTCGTCGGCGTGACCAGGGGCGGATAGCCCAGTTCCTTGCGCACGCGGGGCATTTCCTCCAGCACTTCGTCCATCTTGTCGGCGATGCCGATCTGCTTCATCTGGTTCATAAGGTTGGACATCATGCCGCCGGGGATCTGGCTGACCAGCACCTGCGGGGTGAGGCTCAGGTCCGCATTGAGGTTGAAGATCTGCACCAGGTCCGTGCGGACTTTCCGGAAATGGGCGGCCAGCTGTTCCAGCAGCTTCGCGTCCAGGCCTGTGTCACGCGGGGTGGGTCGCAGGGCGGCCACGAACGATTCCGTGCAGGGCTGGCTCGTCAGGCCGGAAAAGGGGGAAATTGCCGTATCGATGATATCCACGCCGGCTTCGATGGCCTTCAGGTATGTCATTTCACCGAGGCCCGTCGTGCAATGGGTATGCAGTTCCAGGGGCACTTTCAGCTCCGCTTTCAGGGCCTTCACCAGGTCGTACGCCGTGCAGGGCAGGAGCAGGCCGGCCATATCCTTGATGCAGATGGAGTCGGCGCCCATGTCTTCCAGCTGTTTGGCGATGCGGACGAAATCCTCCGTCTTGTGGTAAGGGCTCGTCGTGTAAATCAGGGTTCCCTGGGCGACGGCCCCTTCCTTCTTCGTGGCCCGCATCGCTGTTTCCAGGTTCCGGACATCGTTCAGGGCGTCGAAGATGCGGATGATGGTGACGCCGTTCTCGACACTGCGCCCTACGAAATCTTCCACCACGTCATCGGCATAATGGGAATAGCCGAGCAGATTCTGCCCGCGCAGCAGCATCTGGATCGGCGTTTTCCGCAGGTGGCGCCGCAACGTGCGCAGCCGTTCCCACGGATCTTCATCCAGGAAGCGCAGGCAGGCGTCGAATGTCGCACCGCCCCACGCCTCGACGGCATGGTAGCCCACCTCGTCCATGATATCCAGGACCGGGAGCATGTCCCCCGTCCGCATCCGCGTAGCGGTCAGGGACTGATGCCCGTCCCGCAGCACCGTTTCCGTGATCTGTACCGGTCTGTCGTTCATGATGTCCTCCCCGGAAATCGCAGCTGTATCAGCACTAAGAATTTCAACCAAATATCCTGTATACAGTATACATGAATTTGGACAAATCCGCAATCAACGGGAACAGCCTCCAAGTAACCACCTGTTCCGGTGTCTTACTTGGAGGCCGTCTCTCTCTTTCCCTTCCGTATGCTTTTGTTTTTTATGTCATTTGATGTTCTGGCGGGATTCCAAATGGCGCAGTTCCTTCCGTCACCACTGCTTTTGCCGCTGCGGCACGAACACCGGCCGGCCCGCTTTCTGGTTTTCGGCGCGGTTGATGGCGCAAATGATGCCCAGCAGCGAGGCCACGACGATGCCGTTGTGGATGCCGACGCCGTAAATGCTGCCGCCATCGGGTTTCTGCAGGTGGATATAGCAGATGGCCCGGGAATCGGAACCGCCCGTGATGGCATGTTCATCATAGTCAATGAAGTTATAGCCCGTGACGCCGACCTGCCTGAGGGCCTGGAAAAAGGCGTCGATGGGGCCGTTGCCCTCGCCGACCACTTCGTATCCCACGCCGTTGACGGCGATTTCACCCGTGAAGGTCGTGTGGTTCGCTTCCTTCTGGGCATCCTCGTCGCTGTAGTCGAAGCGGCGTTCCAGCAGTTTGTACTTGCCTGTGCAGTCGATGAACTCATGCTGGAAGAGGTCCACAATCTGCTGTTCGTCCAGCTCGTCGCCGTACGCATCGGCTGCCGCCTTGACGACGTCGCCGAATTCCGGCTGCATGGCTTTGGGCATGCGGTATCCCTTGGCCTGTTCCAGGACGTAGGCCGCGCCGCCCTTGCCGGACTGGCTGTTGATGCGGATGATCGGCTCATACTGCCGGTTGATGTCGGCCGGGTTGATGGGCAGGTACGGAACCTCCCAGTATTCGCAGCCTGTGTCACGCATAAAGTCGAAGCCCTTCTTGATGGCATCCTGATGCGAACCGGAGAAGGCCGTGAAGGCCAGTTTGCCCGCATAGGGCTGGCGGGGCGGAATGGTCATCTTGGTGCATTCCTCGTAGACCTTCGCCACGGATAAGATGTCGTGGAAATCCAGTTTGGGATCGACACCCTGGGTATACATGTTCAAGGCCACGGTGACAATGTCCAGGTTGCCCGTACGCTCGCCGTTGCCGAAGAGGCAGCCCTCGATGCGCTCCGCGCCGGCCAGCAGGCCCAGTTCGGCGCAGGCCACGCCCGTGCCGCGGTCATTGTGCGGATGGAGGCTGATGATGGCGGCTTCACGGTCCGGCAGGTGCTTGATGAAGTATTCAATCTGGTCGGCATAGGTGTTCGGCGTACACATTTCCACCGTCGCCGGCAGGTTGATGATGACCGGCCGTTCCTTCGTGGCGCCCAGGGTCTTCATGACCTCGTGGCAGATGCGGACGGCAAAATCCTGTTCCGTGCCCGTGTAACTTTCCGGCGAATATTCGTAGCGGATGTTCATGCCGCTGCGGGCCACTTCCTCTTCCGTCAGGCGGCGGATGAGTTCCGCCCCTTCCACAGCGATGTCCACGATGCCGTCCATGTCCTTCCGGAACACGATTTTGCGCTGCAGCGTCGACGTGGAGTTGTAAAAGTGGATGATGACGTTCTTGGCCCCCTTCACGGCTTCGAAGGTCTTCCTGATCAGTTCGGGACGGGCCTGGACGAGGACCTGCAGCGTCACGTCGTCCGGCACCAGATGCTTTTCAATCAGGGTGCGGATGATCTCGTATTCCGTTTCCGACGCGGACGGGAACCCGACTTCGATTTCCTTGAATCCGATGTCGGTCAGCGTCTTGAACATGCGGAGCTTTTCGTGCTTCTGCATGGGCGTCACCAGGGCCTGGTTGCCGTCGCGCAGGTCGACGCTGCACCAGACGGGTGCCTTGTCGATGATGTGGTCCGGCCAGTCGCGGTGTTCCAGATGGATCTGGTGAAACGGAATGTACTTTTTGACGGGTTGCTGCATTTTTTCTCTCTCCTTACTCCTGGTGCAGGTTCTGCCTGCTTGTTCGGAATTTCCCTTTTTAACTCTCTTGCCCTTAGAATCGCAATGAAAAACTCCCCGCACCTTTTCTCTCTAAAAGGGGCGGGGAGATAGATTCCACGCTGTACCACCCTTATTCAGCCGGGGTTGCCCCGGCCCTCTCAGCCTCCAACAAGGCCTTTACCAGTAACGCGGTTCGATACGTCCTGCCCTAAACGCAGCCGTTTCAGGCAGGCAGCTCGGGGACCAGTCATGCATATGGCTGCCGCTGCCGGTTTGCACCAACCACCGGTTCTCTGAAGCCCTGCAGGCCATATCTTTTTCCCGTCATCGCCTTTATGCGGTGAAGAATTTTCAATTGATGGACCTAGTATAACAATTTCATCCGTGAAAGTCAATTCCCTGTAGAGCGGATACGGACAATCCTTTTCCTTTTTTGCGGAAAGTGTAACATTTGACATCTTTCCGGCATTTGACGGAACCCGGTGTTTTCATTATACTGATTATACTGATAGTGATCAAAAGAAAGGAAATCTGTATGGAAGACGCTGCTCTCACTGTCTATATCATCGCCCTGTTCGCGCTGCTGTGCTGTTCGGCCTTCTTCTCGTCGGCCGAGACATCCCTCACGAGCGTGAACAAGATCCGCCTGAAGAACATGGCGCGCAAAGGGGACGCCCGGGCCCAGCTGTGCCTCAAACTGCTGGAGGACTTCGATTCCGTGCTCTCGACGATCCTCGTGGGCAACAACATCGTCAACATCGCCGCCGCGTCCATCGCCACGGTGGTCTTCATCCAGCTGATGGGGTCCAAGGGCGTCACGGTATCCACCATCGTCACGACGGTCGTCATCCTGATTTTCGGCGAAATCTCGCCGAAGAGCCTCGCCAAGGAATTTCCCGAAAAGGTCCTCTTGTGGGCCTGTCCGGCGCTGCTTTTCCTGACCCGGGTCTTTACGCCGGTCAACTTTTTCTTCAACCAGCTGAAAAAGGCCCTGAGCCGCCGCATCGCCGGCAAGAAACAGGCCCAGGGCATCACGGAGGCGGAGCTCAAGGTCATGGTGGACGAGGTCCAGTTGGGCGGCACCATCGACCGCGACGAAGGGGACCTGATCAAGGCCGCCATTGAATTCAACGACGTGCGCGTCAAGGAGATCCTCACGCCCCGCGTCGACATGACCGCCTGCAACATTACGGACAGCAATGCCGAAATCTACCGGCTTTTCTCGTCCCACACCTTTTCGCGCCTGCCCGTGTATGACCTGGAGGAAAACAACCTCATCGGCCTGATCCATTCCAAGGATTTTTATAATTCCTACATGAAGGACCCGAAATTCAAGCTCAAGACGATCCTCAAGCCCATCGGCTACGTACACCGCTCCACCAAGGTGTCCGTCGTCCTCAAGAACATGCAGCGCCACAAGCTGCAGATGGCCGCCGTCATCGACAGCTACGGCAGCGTGGCCGGCATCGTCACCATCGAGGACATCATCGAGGAACTCGTCGGGGAAATCTGGGACGAGCACGACACGGCCGTGTCCGTGTTCCACAAGCTGGGCAGCCACAAGTACCTGGTGTCCTGTGACTCCAGTTCCCGCAACGCCAGCCTGCGCGACATGTTCGAATACATGCGCCTGGATTTCGACCTGTACGGTCTTGAGAACCAGCCTATCGCCGGCTGGGTCATCGAGTCCTTCGGCCAGATTCCCCAGAAGGGGGACACCTTCACGTACCAGGATCTGCAGGTCGAGGTCAGCAAGGTCGACCAGAACCGCGTCAAGGAAATCATCGTCACCCACCTGCCGGCACCGGCGGAAGCGCCGGAATCCTGAGGGGTCCGTCCCCCTGCACCGTCTGAAACAGAAAATTCCAAGCTGTCACTGGAGCAGCCAGTGCGGCTTGGAATTTTTTTGCCTTTTTTCCGTTTATGCGGCGGCACCGGGCTTGCCGCGGGATGCCAGCAGATTCCGGATGATTTTGCGCACCCAGTCGGCCACGATGATGGTCAGGGCCGTCACGATGACGACGCCCCATTCCGCCCCGTTCAGCGGCGCCGTACGGAGCACGCGCCCGCCGAACCAGGTCAGGGCCACCTGGATGACCACGATGAGGGCCATCACGTACAGGAACGCCGGGTTCTTCGTGATATGGTCCAGCAGGTTCAGGCCGTCGCTGCGCACGTTGAAGCCATTCGCCACGGCCATGAAGATGTAGGCGCAGAAAAAGCCCGTATAGGTATAGATATGGTCCGGCGCATTGCGGAACAGATGGTCCACGGCAGGGCTCGTGTAGAAGATGACGGCCATGGCCGTCATCCACAGGCCGGCCAGGGTCAGCGTCACGAGCATGGACCGCGAGACGAGGGGTGCCGTACGCTGTTTCGGGGCTTCGTCCATATATTTCTCCAGAGCCGGTTCCCCGCCAAAGGCGAGGGCCGCCAGGGTGTCCATGACGAGGTTGATCCACAGGATCTGGATGATCGTCAGGGGCTTTTCAATGCCGATGAAGGGCGCCATGAAGTTGATCAGCACGGCTGAAAAGTTGATGGACAGCTGGAACGTGATGAATTTGCAGATGGAATGATAGATGGTGCGGCCATAGAGGATGGCCTGCTTGATGCTCAGGAAATTGTCGTCGAGGATGACGATGTCGCCGGCCTCCTTGGCCACTTCCGTGCCGCTGCCCATGGCGAATCCGACGTCGGCGCGCTTGAGGGCCGGTGAATCGTTGACGCCGTCGCCGGTCATGCCGACGACGAGGTTCATCTGCTGGGCCAGGTTGACGAGGCGCAGCTTATCCATCGGCAGGGCGCGCGAAACAACCCGCAGGTGCCGCAGGCTCAGCTTGATTTCCTCGTCGCTCATGGCGGCCAGGTCCTGGCTCGTCCAGACCAGGTCGCGGGGATCCGTCAGCAGCCCTGCGTCTTTCGCGATGGCCACGGCCGTTTCCTTGCGGTCGCCCGTGATCATGACGATCTGCACGCCGGCCCGTTTCACCTGTCTGATGGCCTGTACCGCCTCGGGCCGCACTTCGTCGCGGATGGCGAGGATGCCTGTCAGGGTCAGTCCGCCGTCCGGCACCTTGTTTCCCCCGGCGGGCCCGCCGTATGTGCACAGAGCCAGCATGCGGATGGCTTTGGCAGCCAGTTCCAGCATGCGGTCGTCCAGGGCCTTCTTCATGGCCTCCGTCAGCGGCTGCCGCTGCCCGTCCTTGTCCCAGTAGGACCCGCAGGCCTGGAGCAGCTTTTCCGGCGCCCCCTTGATCAGGGTGTACACTTCGCCGCCGTGGACAGGCATGCCGGCGTGTCCGCGGACAACGGCAAAGGAATATTTGCTGGCACTGTTGAACGGTTCGAAACGCAGCCGGGTACTTCCGTAGGGAGACCGGTAGGTGCCGATGTAGCGGTTCAGGGCCCGTTCGGTAATGTTGCCGCCCACGATGCTGCCTTCCGTCACCACGGCCGACGTGTTCTGCACCACGTTTTCGTAAGTATATTCCTTCAGGGTTTCCGGCAGCTTGCCGAAGGACCCGTATTCGTCCAGGGCGCCCGTCAGGAAGCCCACGACTTCGAGTTGTCCTTTCGTGATGGTGCCTGTCTTGTCCGTAAAAAGCAGGTTCAGGCTGCCCGCCGTCTCAATGCCCGTCAGTTTGCGGACGAGCACATGGTCCCGCAGCATCTTCTTCATGTTGAGGGACGACACGATGGCGATCATCAAGGGCAGGCCTTCGGGGACGGCCATGACGATGATGATGATGGCCAGGATGAGGGCCTGGAGCATGTCGCCGATCACGACGGACGGATTGGCCGTATAGCGGGCGAAGCCGCCGGCCAGGAGCATTTTATGGAGCAGTACGGCCAGAAAGATCAGCACAGCGCCGGCGTAGCCGAAATAGCTGATCTTACGGGCCAGGTTCTTCAGTTTGACCTTCAGGGGGCTGTCGCGGTCGACCTCCTTCAGTTCCTGCGTCAGCTGCCCGTAGACGGAGGCGTCGCCCACCTTTTCCGCCCGCATCAGGCCCTGGCCTTCCACCACGACGGAGCCGCGGTACAGGCGGCAGGGATTCAGGAAATCCGTTTCCGTGCCCCAGGTGAAATCCGCCGGGGCCGGCTGTTTTTCCGCTTCTTCGCTTTCGCCGTTCAGGGCGGCCTGATCCAGTTTCACCGAACCGGACAGCAGCACGCCGTCGACGGCCACCTTGTCGCCTGCTTCGAGCTGCACGGCGTCGCCCGTCACGATGTCGTCGATGGGCAGTTCCACCGGTTCGCCGTCACGCCAGACCTTGCACGTGATGCGGCCCGCCTCTTCCTGCAGTTTGCGGAAGGCGTTCTCGTTGCTGTATTCGGCCCACGTCGAAACGAAGGTCGCCAGAAGGATGGCAACAAAAATGCCGACCGTTTCCAGGACATCCGCCTGGCCCATGTAGACGAACACGACGTTCACCAACAGGGCCACGAGCAGGATGCGGATGATCGGATCGTTGAAATTGCCCAGCAGCTTGCGGAAGAACGTTTCCCGGGGAGGCGTGGAGAGGGCGTTATTACCGTGCGCCACCAGGGAAAGCCGGGCTTCTTCCGTAGTTAACCCGATGTTTGACATGTAAGGTTCCTTTCCGTTCAGTTTCCGGCAGGGGCGCCGGCCGGGCCTTCTTCCGCCTCGCGGCGGCCCGGTTCGTTCACATCCAGTTCCGTGCCGACGACGGCCGGCAGGCGTTTCAGCTCGTCATCCAGGTACGGTACCCCGACCTGGAGCAGCATGACGAGGATCATCTGGGGGTCGAAATGCACTTCGTCGGCGATGAGGCAGATATCCAGCTCGATACTGCCTTCCGCTGTCACGACGAATTTAAAGGCCAGACCGCGGTTGTTCAGGCGGTTCAGGTACTGCAGCACCTTGTCCTCGTTTTCCGTGTTCACGACCCGGTAGCCGCACAAGATCTTGATGTACGTGTAGATCGCGTCGTTCATGAGGACCTGGACCTTGCAGCTCTGGCCATTGGCCGTGACGCTGCTGTAATAGCCGACCGTGCGGAATTCGTCGTCGTACTCCTGTTTCACGAACCCCGTCACCTGATGGTCCGCCATGAATTTATCGAACATTTGCGCCTTGACGCGGGGTTTCCTGTTTTGTTCCACTTGTGCCTTCAATTCTTCCAATGCCATTGTAACCGTCTCCTTTTTTATGCGGATTCCCTGCTCCCCCGCGGCTCAAACGGCCGGTACGGGGCGGCGCAGGGTCTGTGTCGCTTTATCTAAGTATAGCACGTCTGTATGATACTTTGCCAGGGTACTGCGGTGCCCTACCGAAACCAGTGTGGTCCGTGGCGCCTGCTGCTGCAGCATGCCGTACACGCGGGCCTCCGTTTCTTCGTCCAGGGCCGACGACGCCTCGTCAAGGAAGAGCCACCGGGGCTGGTAGATCAGGGCCCGCGCGAAGGCCAGGCGCTGCTGTTCGCCGATGGACAGGACATGGCCCCAGTCCGCCTCGACATGCAGTTTTTCCGCCAGGTAGCCGATGCGGCAGGTCTCCATGTATTGCCGCACCTCGTCATCGGGCAGGTCCTTCGTGCCCGGATACAGGATGGCCTCCTTCAACGTCCCCAAAGGCAGGTAAGGCCGCTGGGGGATGAACATGACGGCCGCGCCGTCCGGCATGGCCAGGTGTCCCTTCGTAAAAGGCCAGATGCCTGCCAGTACGCGCAGGAGCGTGCTCTTGCCGCTGCCCGAAACGCCCTTGATCAGCACGTTGCGGCCCGGCTCCAGCGTAAAGTCCGCCGGACGGATGAGGGGCGTGCCGTTGGGCAGGTCGATTTCCAGCCCCCGGGCCTCCACATCGTCCCGGGCACTGACGGACCGCACGAGCCGGTCCTGCCGGTGCGTTTCCTTCACCTGCACCATGTGGAGCCCGAAGCCCGTAAGTCGTTCGACCACGGCCTGCCACTCGGCGATGGACGTGTACATGTCGACGAAGTAGGACAGGGATTCCTGCACGCGTCCAAAGGCGCTGGCAATCTGCATGAGGCCGCCCAGGGTGATTTCGTGTGCCAGGAAACGCGGCATGGCCACGACGAGGGGGAAGATGATGGCGATCTGCGAATACCCGCTGTTCAGCCAGATCAGCTGCTTCTGCTTCCGGATGATGCTCCAGAAATTGTCCAGCAGCAGGCGGAACCGTTTCTTGAAGATGGACCGCTCGCGGTCCTCGCCGTTGTAGAACGCCACGCTTTCGCAGTTTTCGCGCATGCGCATCATGGAGAAACGGAAATCGGCCTCAAAGCGCTGCTGCACGAAGTTCAGGCCGACCAGCCTGTTGCCGACCTTCCAGGTCAGCCACGTGCCGATTCCCGAATAGAGCAGGGCCGTCCAGACCATGTAGCCCGGAACGTGCACGGGCAGGGAGCCGATGCGGAAATCAAGGGGCCCCGACAGCTGATAGAGCACGAAGACGAAGGAGATGAACGTCACCAGGGCCTTCAGGATGCCGATGCCGAACTGCAGGGTGTAGTCCACGAAGAGCCGCACATCCTCACTGATGCGCTGGTCCGGGTTATCCGTCGCCGTCCCGAACATCTGCAGGCGGTAGTAGGTCTTGTCCTCCATCCAGCGGTCGATATAGGCGTTCGTCAGCCAACGCCGCCAGCGGATGGCCAGGACCTGCCGCAGGTAGAAGGCGTACACGGCCAGTATGATGTAGAGGAACGCCAGCCAGCAAAAGCGCACCAGCTCGTGGAAAATCTTTTCCGTTTCGTAGTTCTGCAGCGCACTGTAGAACGTGTTGTACCACTGATTGATCTGCACGAGCATGAAGACCACGCCCAGCGTAAGGGCGATGATGGCCCCCAGCAGCAAAAAGGCGCGTTTCTTTTCCTCGCTCTGCCAATAGCTCCTTGTCAGGAGCCATACGTTTTTAAAGAAGCGGAGGCTCGCCACGGGTTTCTGCCGCGTGCCGGCCGCCTCCCTGCCTTGATCCTTCATAACTGTATGCACGGCGGCCTTCCCCCGGCCTGCCGCCCTCTCCTTTCCTGGCAGTTGTTGTCTTGCCACTGCATGATTCCATTGTAACGAAAAGGAAAAAGCCTGACAAGATTAAGATACCATAATCTTGCCAGGCAAATTCTGAACAAAATGTAATTTTACGGTTTCACGTCCGGGCCGCCTCAGGCGTCAGTCCGCCGGGGTGGCCGGTTCGTTTTCCTTATTTTTGCGGCGCCGGAAAGGATTCCGCGGTTTCGGCGTGTTGCTGAAGAACCGTTCAACCACGACGAACAGCACCGGAATCAGGAAGATGCCGACGAAGGTGTTGAAGGTCATGCCGCCGACGACGGCGTTACCCATGGATACACGGGACCCGGCGCCAGGGCCGGTGGCGATGGCCAGGGGCACACAGCCCAGGATGAACGCGAAGGACGTCATCAGGATGGGGCGCAGACGGAGATGGGCCGCATTGACGGCTGCCGTTACCACGTCCTGCCCGTTTTCCAGGTTCATCTTCGCATATTCGACAATCAGGATGGCGTTCTTTGCCGCCAGGCCGATCAGCATGATCATGGCGACCTGCATGTAGATATCGTTGTTCTGGCCGCGGATGTACTGCGAAGCCAGGCAGCCGAGGACGGCAGGCGGTACGGAAAGCATAACGGCGATAGGGATCGTCCAGCTTTCATACAGGGCACAGAGGACCAGGAAGACGAAGACCATGGAAATGGCATACAGGGCATACGCCTGGTTGCCTGCTTCCAGTTCGTCGCGGCTCTGGTCGACCCACTGGTAGGTGTAGGTCGTCGGCAGCACTTCTTTGGCGATCTCCTCCAAGGCGTTCATGGCCTGGCCGGTGGAATATCCGTCCGCCGGGGAGCCGGCGATCTTAAAGGCGCTGGCGCCGTTGAAACGGGACACGGAAGGAACCGTCATATCCGGATTCGCCGTGACAAGGGTGTCCAGGGGCACCATGTCGCCGTTGTTGCTCTTGACGAAGAAGAAACGCATGTTCTTGACGTCGTCGCGGTATTCAGGCTGGGCCTGGACGACGACCTTCCACGTACGGCCGAAGTTGTTGAAGTCGTTGACTTCCGAACCGCCCAGGAAGGCCTGGAGGGTGGTGAACACGCTCGAAACGGGCACATTCAGGGATTCCGCCTTTTCACGGTCCACGACGAACTTGTAACCCGGCGTATCCGTGTTGAACGTCGTGTAGGCGACGCCGATTTCCGGACGCTGGTTGGCCTTGGCCACGAACTGCTGGGCGTAGGTGTTCATGGTGTTGACATCGTCACCGCCGAGGTTCATGACATACAGGGACAGGGAGCCCGTGGAAGACAGGCCCGGCAGGGCCGGTTCCGGGAAGGCCATGATGTTCAGGCCGGGGTATTTGGGAGCCAGGGCATAGACGGATTTGATGGCGTTGAACACCGTATTGGTGCGTTTGTCATACTCCTCCATCATGACCGGCAGGATGCCGGCGCTCGATTTCTGGGCCATGGTCAGGATGTCGAAGCCGTTGACCGGCATAACGTAACGGACACCGTCAATCTTGGCGACATCGCGGGAAAGCTCGATCATGGACTGGATACCGCGGTTGGACGACGCGCCTTCCTGCATGTTGTAGGAAACCAGGAACATGCCCTGGTCTTCGTCCGGCACGTAGCCCGTCGGCGTAATCTTGAAGAAGACACCGGCCAGTACGACGATGGCGACCAGGCCGAGCATCATCACCTTGGAATGCTCGATGCAGCGGCGCACCTGACGCGTATATTTCTCCAGCGTCTTGTTGTACCAGACGTTGAAATAGTAGATGACCTTGCCGACGAGGCCCTTTTTCGCTTCTTCACTCGTCACGGCGTGCTGCGGCTTCAACAGTTTCGCACACAGGGCCGGCGTAAGGGTCAGGGCGACCAGGGCCGACAGGGCCATGGACACGGAAATGGTCAGGGCGAACTGTTTGTACAGCTGCCCCGTGGACCCGCTCATGAACGAAATCGGTACGAATACGGCAGCCAGCACACACGCGATGGCGACGACAGGGCCCGAAACCTCCTTCATGGCCCGGTACGTGGCTTCCCGCGGGGACAAGCCCGTATCCTGGATATGATGCTCCACCGCTTCGACGACGACGATGGCGTCGTCGACGACCAGGCCGATGGCCAGGATCATGGCGAACATGGACAACGTGTTAATGGAGAACCCTAAGACCTGGAAGGCCGCAAATGTACCGACCAGCGATACGGGGATGGCCAGCATGGGGACCATGGTGGCGCGGAAGTTGCCCAGGAAGACGTACACGACGATCAGTACCAGGATCAGGGCTTCCACGAAGGTGTGGGCCACTTTGATCAGGGACTCGCGTACGAACTGGGTCTTATCGCTGGCAATGACCAGCTTCATGTCCGGCGGGAAACGGGTTTCCGCGTCGGCCAGCACTTTCTTGATTTCTGCAACCGTATCGAGGGCATTGGCATCGGTGGTCAGGGCCACCGGGTAGGTGACGGATTCGCCGCCCTTGCCTTCGTCCAGGAAGTAGGACAACGGCGTGTCCATACGGGCGCCTTCATACACTTTGGCAATGTCCTTCAGTTTCAGGATGCTGCCGTCGCTTGCACGGACGATGATGTTGCCGAATTCTTCCGGCGTCTTCAGACGGCCCTGGGCGCTGGCGGAGTATTTGAACTCCTGGTCGTTCTTCGTCGGACGGGAACCGATGGAGCCGACAGGCGCCTGGATGTTCTGGGTCTGGATGGCGTTCTGGACATCGGAAACGGTGATGCCTTCCTTGGCCATCAGGTCCGGTTTCAATTCCACGCGCATGGAGTATTCCGGCCCGTATTCATCAACGGACGAAACGCCTTTGACACGTTTGACGGGGTCGACGACGTTGGACGCGGCATAGGCCTTCAGGAACATGGAATCATAGGTGCCGCCCGGTGACGTCAGAACGAAGTACATGATCGTCTGGGACGACTTCTTCGTCGTCGTGACACCGTAACTCGTCACTTCCGACGGCAGGGAGGCCTTCGCCTGGTCGACACGGTTCTGGACTTCGACGGACGCGATGTCGCCGTTCTTTTCCAGATTGAAGTAGACGTCGAGGGTGTACCCGCCGGTGTTCGTCGACGTGGAACGCATGTCGCGCATGTTCTCGACGCCGTTGACTTTCTGTTCAACGGCCTGGGCGATGGATTCCTCAACCGTCGTCGAGTTGGCGCCTACGTACGTCGTCGACACTTCAATCTGCGGTTTGGTGATATTCGGATACTGCGCGATTGGCAGGTTGAACCCCGAAATGATGCCTGTAAAGACGATGATCAGGGACAGGGCAATCGCGAAGATAGGCCGATCGATAAAAAACTTAGCCACTTACACTGCCTCCTGTCATTTACTGGAAGAGCCGCTGCCGGAAGAAGCACTGTCGCCGGTCGTGTCGATGGCCGTATCCAAATCGGCCTCGGTCATGGGCGTCGCTTTGACTTCGGAGCCCTTGCTGACCTTCTGCACGCCTTCCACGACGAGGTTCTCATTGCCTTCCAGGCCCGATTCCACAATGTAGAACCGGCCTACGCGGGCCCCCAGTTTGACTTCCTTCATGTCCACCTTGTTGTCGGAACCGATGACGAAGACGAACTTCTTATACAGCATCTCCTTCACGGCGCGCTGCGGAATCAGGATGGCGTTCTGCAGGGTGCCGGCATTGGCCTGGACGCGGGCGAACATGCCCGGCATGAGCATATGGTTCGGGTTGTCGTACCGTGCCTTCAGGGTCAGGGTACCCGTGCCGCTCGTGATTTCCCGGTTGGCCTGGTCCACCACGCCGCGGGCAGAGTAAACGGTGCCATCGGACAGGATCAGCTTCAGGTCTTCCAGCGATTTGACGCCGTTTTCGGAATAGGCCTTGGCCAGCTGCAGGTATTCATTTTCTGAGATACTGAACTTGATGCGGACAGGGTCGAGGTTGCTCATGGTGGCGAGCACGGTCTGGCCGGCCGTCACATAGTTGCCTACCGACAGGTCGCTCGTGTCGATGCGGCCCGAGAAGGGAGCCACGACTTCCGTATCGTGCATACTGATCCGGGCATTTTCCAACAGGGCCTGGTATGCGTCTACCGAAGCCTGCGCCTGGTCGCGCTGGGCGATGGCGTTGTCGTAAGTCTGCTTGGAAACGGCATGCTGGTTATACAGCTGGGTATAGCGGTCGGCATCGCGGTTGAGGCGGATCAGTTCCGACCTGGCATTCGCCAGGTCGGCCTGGGCCTTCAGCACGTTGGCCTGGTACGTGCGCTGGTCGATGGTGAACAGCACCTGGCCGGCCTGTACGTAGTCGCCGCCGTTGAAACTCTTGCTCGTAATGCGGCCGGAGACGTTGGCCGTAATGCTGGCTTCCTGCTGGGCCTCCACGAAGCCCGTGAATTCGTGCGTGTCCGGCGTGTCCTGCCGTTTGACCTGCATGGACTTGACAGGTATCACGTTGCTCTTGGCCTGCTGGTTCTGTCCGCAACCGGCAAAGGCCATCATACCGGCAAGAGCCAGTGTCACAGCAATTCCTTTGCTCCACTTGCTGTTCCGAATGCTTAGCATATAACAATCCTCCCTGAATTGAAAACCGCGGCGGCAGGCCCTCATTCCCGCCGTCCGGCATCGAAAGCTATATCATGCGGGACCGCCGGAAGGCGATAATTCCCTACATTGACATATTGGTAATTATACTGGATAAGGCAGCAAAACGCAACCAAGATTATCCGGATTTTTACTTAAAATTCTCCGTCTTTCTTGTATTTTCTTTGATTTTTAAAAAAGTCTGACTGGGCAGTCAGTTTGACGGATATTTTACAGTTTTGCCACATTTCCTGACACTTGGAAAAAAGGAGGCGGATTCACTGTTCCGCCTCCTTCCCTGTCCGTTTTCAATTCATCCTTCAAGACGCGAACAAGGACGCATCCTTCACAAAGTTGTCCAGGTTCTCCTGGTCGACGGAAGCACGGTGGACGGCCTCCTCATCCTGGAATCCCGCTTCGAGGATCCGGTCCGCGAACACGACCTGGCTGCCTTCCCGGAACCAGTAGGCCGGTTCCGCTTTTTCGAAGGCATTTTTCGGCTTGCCCGTCAGGTTGATGATTTTCCGGAAGTCCGGGTTCCTGACAGTGAAAGCATCTGCCAGGGACACCTCGGCCCCGGTCCGCATGTCGAAGTTGAAAATCCGGCGGGCCACGCCGTCATCGGGCAGGCGCCGCCCCGCTTCGATGCAGAGCAGGTTCTTGCCGGCGTACTTCACCTGGTACGCCCGTTCCCCGTCGGCGCGGCCTTCGTGCAGCCACCCGTCCAGCGCATCGTTGACGCGGTTCTGGATTTCCGGGCTGCCACTGACGGAAACGACGGGCCACTGGATGACCCGTTCGCCGACCCAGGCCGTCTGCGGATAGAGGCGCCAGTCACCGGCGGCCGCGGTCTGCACCAGGGCAGCCTCTGTATCTTTCTTGCCGCGGGGGCCGGGCTGCCAGGACACGTCCACAGGAGTCCAGGAGCCGTCTTCCCCTCCGGACCAGCGCACACGGAGTGTGCCCAGGACGGATTTCTTGTCTGCCGCCAGCACATCCTGCGTCGTAAACAGCTGACCGAGCCAGGCCGACAGCGAGGTGACGGACGTCACATGGGGGTGCAGGTAAGGCCGTGCTATGCCCCCGTCTTCCCCGTACACTCCCAGCACGTTTTCCGCCCGCCCCGTGAACTCCAGGGCCGACGTCACGGCGCGGCCGGGGATTTTCACGGCCACGCGGTACCGGTAATCCGGCAGGTAGGCCGCATCCGCTGTGATACCCAGGCTGTCCACGCCTGTAAATTCCACAACCGCCTTCTTCGGCTGCGTGAAATTGAGCAGGCGCCCGTCCACGGCGCCTTCGCTGCCGCCCCGCCCCGCCAGGAGCAGGATGCGGTCATAGCCGTCGTCTTTCGCCCGGGACTGTTTCTGCTCCCTGGCAAAGAGTCCGTCCACGGCCTTCTGCGATTCCTCGTTCAGCCGGACCATTTCCTTGTCCATGGCGTCCATGCGTTCCTGGAACTCCTTCCGGTCCTTCATCATATCCTTCAGGAAGGCCTTCTGCTCTTCCGTCATGATATCCTGCATTTCTTCGAGCAGGGACTGCTGCGACCGCTCCACGGCCTTCTGCCGTTCCCTGATCAGGGTCTCCATATCCGTCTCGTTACGGGTCGACATCATGGTTTCGCCTTTTTGGCGGGCCGGGTTGGGCGCGGCCTCGGACCCGTCCGTCTTCCGGGCCGCCCCGTCCTTCGCCTCTGCGTTCCGGTCGGCCTCTTCCATGGCCTTGCGGGATGGCACGCGGCGCAGCAGACAGTTGTATCCGCCGTTCAGGTCCGGGTTCCAGACTCCCAGCAGATCACCCCCGGCGTTGCGCACCACGACCAGCAGATGCTGGTAATAGTTGCTGTCGCCGGGCATCTTGTCGCCCTGCAGTTCCACCGTTTCCACCGCGCTGTCGCCGGTCACGTCGGCCTGCACGGAAGCCAGCGTCGCTGCAAACGCCCCGGACACCGGTGCCTGCAGTAAAAAGGCGGCCCCCATCGTCAATGCAAGTTTCTTCCACATAAACAATCTGATTACCTCGATTTGTAAAAACTGACGGACCTGCCAGTCCATCATCATCTTATTATAACAAGTTTGCCCTATCATTTGTGAAAAATCTTGCACGGGATTGTTACAAAACTGTAACAAAAAAGACGGCCCGTAACGAAATTTGCGGACCGCCGGGCAGGTTATACCGTGCCTTACAGGCTGGAAAAATAAGGGAGGAGCCTCATGCAGGCATAACAGACAAGCGCCGTCATGACGACATTCAGCAAGGTCAGCTTGATGCCTTCCCGAATCTGGACGCCCGCGTCGAGGCCGAAGGAGACGGGAATCGCGCGGGTCGATACCGGCAGCACGTAAGCGCAGCTCTGGGCCACGATGGTGCAGAGCACGTAGGGGACGGGGTTCAGGGACAAGGCCTGGCAGATGCTCGTCACGACAGGAATGGAGATGGACGCCGCCGCCGTATTGCTCGAGATTTCGGCCATGAGGGTCGTAAAGGCCGCGAAGACGAGGAGCGTCACAATGCCGCCGTCCAGGTGCATGCCGGCGATGAGGACGGCCAGTCTGCCCACGGCGCCGGTCTGGATGATCATCTGGCCCAGGGCGATGCCGCTGGCGAAAAGGAAATACATACCCCACATAGCGTGGCTTTCGGCGTATTTCCAGTCCAGCATGACCCGGCCCTTTTCATCCTTCAGGACGAAGGTCAGCAGGCCCAGCAGCAAAAAGCAGTAGGCCGGTTTCATGGCCGGCAGGATGTCCGCGAACAAGGGCCGCGCAAAGGCCAGGATGGTGGCCAGGACAAACAGCGTCAGGGCGGTTTTTTCCCCTTTCTTCATGGGGCCGAATCCGGCATACGTCCGGCGGAAGAATTCGCGGCTTCCGTTCAGCTCCTTTGCCGGCAGTTTCAGGCGCCACAGGAAGAGCAGGTTCAGGAGGAACACGCAGGCCAGGATCGGCAGGAACCGCACGACCCAGTCCAGGTACATGAACTCGTGGCCCGTCATCTTTTCTATGTAACTGATGGCCACCAGGTTGGCACTGCTGCCTATCGGCGACCCGAACCCGCCGAACCCGGACCCCCAGCCGATGGCCAGGAAGATCGGCACGGCCAGCCTGCTCTTCCGGATATCCTGTTCCCCGACGAAATGGAACATCGCGACGGCGATGGGGCAGAAGATTTCCGCGACCACCACGTTCGGCAGGAAGATGGACAGCCCCGCCGAGGCCAGCAGCCAGACGAAGATCTGCTGCTTCATGGACGGCCCGATGGCACACAGGGCCTTCACGGACACGCGTTTGTCGAGCCCTGTCAGGGTCCAGGTCATGCAGATCATGTCCGACCCCAGGAGCAGGACCACGATTTCCGAAAAATACTTGCTGATGACGACGCTGTTCGGCACCAGGGCAAACCAGGCGTTGATGACGATGGGCAGCAGCGAAGTCACGGAGATGGAGACAGGCCGGAAAATCCACCACGCCGCCATCCAGACCGCCGTCGCCAGGGCCGTGGCGCCCTTGAAGCCGAAAGACTCCCGCAGCAGCACGACCGTCAGGGCGAACAACACAGGGCCGGACAGCAATGCCGCCGTCCTCTTATTCATAAAGACCCCTCCTTCCCTTTTCCTTTGCACTTTCATTATACCGCCTTACATTATCGAAATAAAACTGTTATAATTTGTTCATACTACAGTATTTTTATTGTGCAAGATGTCCCGGTGCGCAGCACCCGGAAAGGTTCGGAAAGAAGGCTTACCATGAACTTCCTGACAATGGATTATTTCACGGCGTTGGCGGAAGAGCGCAACTTCACCCACGCCGCCATGCGGCTGCACATTACGCAGCAGACCCTGAGCGCCCACATCGCCGCCCTGGAAAAGGAGGTCGGCGCGCCCCTCTTCGTGCGCCACGTGCCGCTGGAACTGACCTATGCCGGCCAGGTCTTCTACCGCTATGCCGCCGACATCCAGAAAGATTACCGCAGCCTGCGCCAGACCCTGGCCGGCGTGACGGACCAGGAAATCGGGGAAATCCGCATCGGGACGGCCGCCACCCGAGAACGCATCGTTCTGCCGGAACTGCTGGCCGCCTTCCAGAAACTGTATCCGCGCATCCGCTTCCTGTTGACCGAAGGTTCGAACCTGAACCTGCGCCAGCGCCTGCTGGACGGCCAGATCGACCTGGCCATCGCCCTCTTCGGGAAATCCGTCCCGGGTCTGGAACTGCATCCATTTTATAAGGAAAAGATCGTCCTCGTCTGCTCCGCCGCCCTTTGGGGAAAAACCGCTCCGGAAGCCGGCCTGGAAAAGGATACGGAAGCCGTTTCGGACACACCGGCCTGGCGGGCCTTCCTGCAGCAGTGCCCCGTGCTTCTCAACGGGGACACCAATATCGCCGGCCAGACAGCCCGCCGCTTATTTTCCCGTTACGGTGTCCAGCCGGACATCCGCATCGAATCCAACAATCTGGAAACCCTTCTCTCCCTGTGCGTCCTCGGCACGGGCGCCATGTTCAGCCCGGACAACCTCGTCGCGCGGCTCCTGCAGCCGGACGAAGCGCAGCGCGTACGCATCTTCGCCCTGCCGGACGCATCCTACACCATTTCCTTCGGCTGCAGGCGGCACCGGGACCGGTGGATCATGCTGGACCGGTTCATGAAATTTGCGAGGGAGAAGATGGGAACGCGGTAATCCTCCCTTCCGATGACGGCCCGGTTCCAACGGGCCGGTTCCCGTCTCCCGGATTTCTCCCGGCGCAATACACTGGAAGGCCGGTTTACGGTTTCTTTATATCTTGTTAGAAAATCTTTAAAGCCGCCTCACGGTTTCTTTAAATTAAATCGCTAGAATGATGTCAAAAAACGAGAGAGAGGTCTTGCAAATGCAATCAGCGTTACCAGGCACCATACAGGCAAGGCCAAGGGAGGAACATGTCATGACCCGTTTTTTGACGGATTACCGTACCCGTATTTCCCAGTTCGTCGGCGCATTGTTCGTTTTGCTTTACACGGTTTCCGGGAAACTGCTTCCGGCGGAACATGCCGCCCTGTCGGGCGCCCTGTTCCTGCTGGGCTGCATCCTGGTCGGCGCCGGCGCGGTCGGACGCATCTGGTGCGCCCAGTACATTGCCGGATACAAGAACGGTGTCCTTGTCCGGGAAGGCCCCTACTCCATCTGCCGCAACCCCCTGTATTTCTTCAGTCTGCTTGGCTGCATCGGCGTCGGACTCTGCACGGAATCCCTGGTCCTGACGCTGCTGCTCGGCGCCTTGTACGCCTTGGAATATCCCCTCGTCATCCGTTCCGAGGAAGCCAGACTGTCGCGCCTGTTCGGGGCTGAATACGGGCAGTACGTCCGGGAAGTGCCCCGCTTCCTGCCCGACCTGAGCCTGTACCACGAACCGGTGGATTACGTCGTCAAACCGAAAGTCTTCCGCCATGCCGTCCGCGATGTCATGTGGTTCATTTTCGCCGTCGGCATCCTCGAATGCATTGAAGGAATCCAGGAAGCGGGCCTGATTCCGGCGTTGCTGCAGTTATATTGACACGACAACCCATCCAGAACCCGTACTGAAACACAACGCCCCATGACGTCAATCCGGGGCCGGAAGCGAAGCGCTTGCGTGCCCGGATTGCTGTGTCATGGGGCTGTTTTATGCAGCGGTGGAAATTCCCGTCATTCCTTACGCGGCGGAACCGCCGTCACCCACTGCCGCTCCTGTTCGCCTTTTTTAAACAGGTGGGCATCGAACCACATATAGTAGAAGCGCTGGGCTGGAACGAGGCCGTAGCCGTCCTGCAGGTGGTCCGTCGTGTCGTAGGGGTCGGCGAGGATCAGGACGTCGTTGGCGTCCTGGTCGTCGCCCATGGTGTCGTACCCGATGATGACGCGCCAGTGCCCGCCCCAGTCGATGTTTTCCACCATGATGGGCGTGCCGGCCCGGAGGTTTTTCAGGACGAAGGCCCGGAACGCTTTGAAGTCCTTGGGCGACCCGTCTTTGAGGGCGTTGTGCACGATCCAGCCTTTCTGCTCAAAGTAGCGGGACATGCCGCGGGTGTTGGTGCCGGGGTCTTGCATGGCCGCCGTGTGGGTCCCCATGATTTTGGCGATGGCCATCTCGTCGTCCGGGGCCGTGCCCAAAAAATGGGTCGTCACCGTCCAGGCGGCGGCCGGACCGCAGGTGTATTCCGTATGCTGCTGCGTGGTCCTGTACTGTTCCAGGATGGTCAGGGACCCGCCGTTCCTGAGGTTGTACACATCGACGTGTTTGAAGTACGGCGAGTCCTTCACGTCGGCCTGGTGCAGGACGGCATAAGGACCGCCGCCGTCCTGCCGGAGCAGGGCGATGATGCCGTTGGCCGCGCGCGCCAGGGGGCCCGCCTCTCCGGCATCGGCGTGCTGCAGTACGTTGAGGCCTGTCACGACGGCGGCAAGTGCCGCGGCCAGGGCAACATATTTAAGCGTGCGGGGCATCTTCGGTTCCTCCTTTTTGCAGTTCCCGGTCAAGTTTGCGCCGGAGCAGTTCTTTCAGGGGTTCGGCGTCGTTGGCGGCGCCGCCGCTCTGCACGCGCCGAAGCAGGTATTGCAGGGCTTCGCCCACCGTCAGGGGACTTTGCGGAGGCAGAAGTCCCTGGACATCGCTGCCGGAAAGGGCCAGGTCGCCGGTGTGGACCGGCATTTCGGCGGCGGCAATGTGCACCACTTCGCGGGCCAGGGCGCGGCCGTCGTCCAGGACGGGGTCCTGGCGGATGCCGGACCAGGTGGCGCCCATGTCGGCCAGAAAGACGGCGGCTACCTGGGCGTAGGCCTCCGCCAGTTCGGCTTCGTTGCGGAAACGGCCGCTGGCGGCTTCGCTGCGGACCCAGCGATACAAGGTGTTCTTTTTGGCAATGAGCATGGGGGCGAAGCGCATGTGGTTGGCAATGAGCCACACGGCCCGTTTCACAAAGGGACGGGCATAGCCGAGGCGGGAAAAGATTCCCTGGGCCAGTTCGGCGCTTTCCTTTTCGTGGCCGTGGTCGCTGGGCTGTCCTTCTTTATTGACGCCCCGCACGCCGGGCAGGCCTTTGGCTGCATCGTGCAGGAGCAGGGCCCAGCGCAGGATCAGGTCGCGCGGGCCGTTGTCCACGGCCTGCAGGGTGTGTTCCCAGACATCGTAGCAATGGTAGCGGGGATTCTGGTGCAGGTTCACCAGGTGGCGCAGTTCCGGCAGGACGGGCACACAGGTGTCCCGTCCGCCTTCGCGGATGCGGCAGGAACAGTCCGACAGGCCGGTGGCCACGTACAGCATCAGGCCTTTGCCGGCCGCTTTGGCCGTGAGCATCTTCTCCAGTTCCGTCCGGACCCGTTCCAGGGACAGTTCCCGGCAGCGGGAGGTATCGAACACGTAGCGTTTGCGCAGGAAGTAGGGCGTGCCGGGCATGCCGAACCCGTACGGCATGCCGGTCTCCGCCTCAAAGGCAGCTGCTTCGGCGGCGCCGCGGCGCAGGTTGTCCGCCAAGGGCTGTGCGGGATCGTAATCCCAGCGCACGCCGTCCGGTGTGTCGCCGTCTTCCACATAGGTAAAGTCGAGCTGGGCGACGAAACGGCAGGCCCGGTACATACGCAGGGCGTCTTCGGCGTAGCGCCGCCGCGGGTCGCCGACGGTACGCAGGACGCGCCGCTTCAGGTCCTGCCGGCCGCCGTAATAGTCGTAGATCCGGCCGGCCAGATCCATGGCCATGGCGTTCACCGTAAAGTCGCGGCGGGACAGGTCATCCTGCAGGTTGTCACAGAACCAGACTTCGGCGGGGCGGTGGACATCCGTACGGTAGCGTTCGCCGCGGAAGGTCGCCACTTCGACGCCGTGGCCGTCCACGACGACTACGACCACGCCCATGTTCCGGCCCAGTTTGTCCACAACCTTCCAGCCGTTGCGGCCGGCAATTTCGCAGACCTGTTCCGGCCGGGCGGACGTCGTCACATCGTAATCCCCCGGTGTCAGGCCCAGGAGCAGGTCCCGCACGGCACCGCCCACGACGTAGGCTTCCTGCCCCGCGGCCGTCAGGGCCGACAGGAGCTGCACTATATATGGAGGGAACCGTGTGAACATGACCATCTGCTTCCTTTCCGCGGCCCCCCGTTCCGGGCGCCGCTTCCTTGCAGTCAAACAGGCCCCCGGACATTGCCCGGGGGCCTGTACCTTATCTTATTGTAATACATTTCCGGGGCGGAACGCAATTCCTTACCTGGCGGCCAGCACAGCCTGCGCCACCAGTCCGCCCAGCTGCGCCGTGCTGACCTTCGTCAGGCCTGCGCCGGCCAGGTCCGGCGTGCGGTATCCGCCGGCATAGACCTTGTCCACTGCCGCTTCGATGGCATCGGCCGCCTCCGGCTTGTCCAGGGAATAACGGAACATCATGGCCGCCGACAGGATGGTGCCCGTCGGATTGGCGATACCCTGCCCGGCGATATCCGGCGCGCTGCCGTGGATCGGTTCGTAGAGGCCCGTGCCGTCGCCGAGGCTGGCGCTGGGCAACAGGCCGATGGAGCCGCCCAAAACGGACGCTTCATCCGATAAGATGTCGCCGAAAATGTTGTTCGTCAAAATGACGTCGAACTGGGCCGGGTTGAGGACAAGCTGCATGGCGCAATTGTCCACGTAGAAATGGTTCAGTTCCACACCGGGATAATCCGTTTCCTGCATTTCCGTCACAATGCGGCGCCACAGGCGCGATTCCGCCAGCACGTTCGCCTTATCGACGGACGATACCTTGCCGCGGCGCTTTTTCGCCGCTTCGAAGGCCTTGCGGGCAATGCGTTCCACTTCGGGGCGGGTGTAGAGGTCCACGTCCGATGCCGTTTCCACGCCGTCCACGAGGGCCGCCTCATTGTGGGTACCGAAATAGATGCCGCCCGTCAGCTCGCGGACGATAAGCAGGTCTGTGCCGGCCACGCGGTCCTCCTTCAGCGGGGACAGATGGGTCGTGAAGCGGCTGACCTTCATGGGACGCAGGTTGCAGTACAGGCCCAGGGATTTCCGGATGCGCAGCAGTCCCTTTTCAGGACGGATGGACGGATCCACGTGGTCCCATTTCGGGCCGCCAACGGCACCGAGCATGACGGCGTCCGCCGCGCGGGCCGCCTTTTCCGTCCCTTCCGGAAAGGGATCCCCGCAGGCGTCGATGGCGCAGCCGCCCAGCAGCTGCTTATCGTATTCCAGGGCAAAGCCGAACTTTTTGGCTGCCGCGTCCATGACGCTGACCGTGGCATCCATGATCTCCGGGCCGATTCCGTCGCCCGGCAGCAACACTATCTTCATGAATGGATCCTCCCTCACTGTTCCAACTGGCTCTTGACGTAGTTCACCAGGCCCCCTGCCTCGCCGATATGGCGGCAGAAATCGGGCAACGGCTTCGTCCTGATCGTGATTCCCTTGTTCTTCACCACCACCGTACCGGTCCGGGTGTCCACTTCGACATCGTCGCCGGCCTCGATCTGTTCGACCTCTTTCCCGATTTCCAGCACCGGCAGGCCGATGTTGATGGCATTGCGGTAGAAGATGCGGGCGAAGCTGTCCGCCACGATGCACTTGACGCCCTTCACTTTGAGGACGACGGGCGCGTGCTCCCGGGAAGAGCCGCAGCCGAAGTTCTTGCCGGCCACGATGACGTCGCCGGGCTGCACGTTCGGTGCGAACGATGTATCAATATCTTCCATGGCGTGTTCCGCCAGTTCCTTGAAATCTGCAATGTTCAGGTAGCGGGCCGGAATGATGACATCCGTGTCCACGTGGTCTCCATAACGCCAGATCCTGCTCATTTTCCCAGCACCTCCTCTGCCGAAGCGATATAGCCTTTGACGGCGCTGGCCGCCGCCGTGTAGGGACTGGCCAGGTAGACTTCGCTGTCCACGTGTCCCATGCGGCCGCGGAAATTGCGGTTCGTCGTGGACACACAGCGTTCGCCGGCCGCCAGGATCCCCATGTAGCCGCCCAGGCAGGGGCCGCACGTAGGCGTCGAAACGGCCGCGTCGGCCTGGATGAAGGTGTCGATATAGCCGAGGCGGATGGCCTCCTCGTAAATTTCCTGCGTGGCCGGGATGATGATGCAGCGCACATGGTCGCAAACCTTATGGCCTTTCAGCACTTCCGCGGCCTGGGCCAGATCTTCCAGCCGGCCGTTCGTGCAGGACCCGATGACGACCTGGTCGATGGCGATGTCATGGGATTCGCTGACGGGATGCGTGTTTTCCGGCAGATGCGGATAGGCTGTGACCGGCACCAGTTTGCTCAAGTCAATCGGGACGGTACGCACGTAATGGGCGTCCGGATCCGGTTCCACGGCTTCCCACGGACGGGTGACGCGGCCCTTCAGGAAGGCTTCCGTCTTGTCGTCCACCGGGAAGATGCCGTTCTTGCCGCCGGCTTCGATGGCCATGTTGCAGATGGTGAAACGGTCCGACATATCCAGTTCATGGACGCCGGAACCCGTGAATTCCAGACCCTGGTAGCGGGCGCCATCCACACCGATCAGGCCGATCAGGGTGAGGATCAGGTCTTTGCCCTTGACATACCTGGGCATCTTCCCCGTCAATTCGACCTTGATGGCCGCCGGTACCTTGAACCAGGCCGTGCCGCTGGCCATGGCGCAGCCGATATCGGTCTGCCCCATGCCGGTGGACAGGGCGTTCAGGGCACCGTAGGTGCAGGTATGGGAGTCGGCGCCGACGATGATCTCGCCGGGGGCGACGAGGCCCTTGTTCGGCAGCAGGGCGTGTTCAATGCCCATGCGGCCTACTTCGAAATAATTCGTGATCCGGTGTTGGCGGGCAAAATCACGCATCTGCTTGCACAGCGTGGCGGACTTGATGTCCTTGCACGGCGAAAAATGGTCCGGCACCAAGGCGATCTTGTCCTTGTCGAAGACCGGCACGCCGATTTCATTGAACACGTTGATGGCGGGCGGCCCCGTAATGTCGTTCGCCAGCACCAGATCCACCTGGGAGACCAGCAGGTCCCCTTCTTCCACAAAAGGACGGCCCACATGCCTGGCCAGAATCTTCTGTGTCATCGTCATTCCCATAACAATACACTCTCCTTCTCTTGCGGGCAGTCTGCCTGTCCTGTGGTTTCACCAAAAGGAAACGCCCCTGCCTGCTCTTGCAGACAGGGGCGAAAATTCGCGGTACCACCCTGGTTTATCACTTCATTGTGCACTGCTTGACGCGCTGCCACGGCAGCCGGTACTCTGTTCCCGGCCACGGCTCCCGGCCCAGATGACCACCCCTCCGCGGAAGCTCGCACCGGCCGCTTCCTCTCTTCAGCGGGTCGAAGATGGTCAATTTCCGTTCTTCGCCTTTCTTTGTCCCAATGCATCAGGACTACTGTTACATTATCGCAAATATCTGCATACAAGTCAACATGAAATGTAAATTTATATTTGTAAAGTTCGTTACAATAAGATGTACTTGCAGATGAAGATGACCGCCAGCACGTACATCAGCGGGCTGACCCGTCTGGCATGGCCCGTAAGGGTGTTGATGATGGCATAGGAAATGATGCCGAAGGAGATGCCTTCCGAAATGCTGTAGGCGAACGGCATGGCGATGATGCAGATGTACGCCGGGATTGCTTCCGTCAGGTTCGTGAAGTCAATCTTCGTGATGGACGAAACCATGAGGAATCCGACGATGACCAGGGCGGGAGCCGTAGCGAAGGCCGGAATGGCCATGAAGACCGGCGACAGGAACAGGGACAGGAAGAAGAGGACGGCGACGGTGACGCTCGTCAGGCCCGTGCGGCCGCCTTCGCTGACACCCGAGGCGCTTTCGACGAAGGTTGTGATGGTGCTGGTGCCCATCAGGGCGCCGAGCACAGTGCCGCAGGCATCGGCCATGAGGGCGCCCTTGATACGGGGCAGGGTCCCGTCGGGACGCAGCATGTCGGCTTTCGAGGCAACGCCCATCAGCGTGCCCAGCGTATCAAAGAGGTCGACGAAGAGGAAGGCCAGGACGACGACCAGGAAATCCAGGGACGCGGCCCGGGACAGGTCGAGTTTCAGGAAAATCGGCGACGGATCGGCCGGCAGGAACGAGGCCACGCCGGCGGAAAAGTCCGGCAGCACGCTGAACAGGCCCAGTTTCGGGTTGGGCACGTACAGGCCCGTCAACTCGCACACGACGCCCAGCAGCCAGGTCAGCAGGATACCCCAGAGGATATTGCCCTTGATGTTCTTGGCCATCATGATGCCCGTGGCCAGAATGCCGATCAGGGACAGGACGACGGTGATGCCGACGCTGTGGAACGTGCCGTCCAGCAGGGACTGCTTGAAGGAGAACAGGGCGATCTTCGTCGCCGGGTTCGCCACAATGACATGGGCGTTGAACAGGCCGATGAGGGCGATGAACAAGCCGATGCCGACGGACACGGCCTGCTTCATGCTCAGGGGAATCGTGTTGAAGATGGCCTGCCGGATGTTGGTCAGGGACATGACGATGAAGATGACACCTTCCACAAAGACCGCGGCCAGGGCCATTTCCCAGGAATAGCCCATCTGCTTGACGACGGTGAAGGCGAAATACGCGTTCAGACCCATGCCGGCGGACAGGGCGAAGGGATAGTTGGCAAAAGCCGCCATCATCAGGGTCGCAATGCACGACGCCAGCGCCGTGACGGTCAGCAGGGCCCCCTTATCCATCCCGGTGACGCTCAAAATCGACGGGTTGACGGCCAGGATATAGGCCATGGTCATGAACGTGGTCAGGCCGGCCATAAGCTCCGTACGGACCGTCGTCCCGTTTTCCTTCAAATGAAAGACCTTCTCTAAGATACCCTCTTGCATGATGGACCTCCCTCAGTATGCGGTGTGCCACAGGGGCACAAAAAATTATACTTCATTATATCATATGCCGCTCCGCTTGGGCAGATGTATTTCCCGTCCCACCGCAAAATTCCCCCTTCCGTCCCCCGGTGCCGGAAGGGCAAAAAAAAACCGGCAGGAACCTGCCGGTATGTACCTGCATCGTGAAACACAGACACGTGAAAAGAAAACAAGATATAGGATTATAAGGGAAAGAGAGTTATATTGATGAGGACCGTGCACCGGGCACAGCCCGCATTTGGCCGTTTTACCGCAGCGCCGCAATCCGCTGCAGGGTTTGCAGGGACCCCACACTGCTAGGCTTAGTATAACAGATTCCCGGGGGAAATGCACGGGAAAGTTTGTGAATTTACTGTGTATTTCCCAACCCGGGCCGGCAGGACGGGCGGATCCTCCGCCGCGCCCTCACATGCGGATGTTGGCCGCTTTGGTGATGCCTTCGAAGGCCTGGATCGTGTGCAGCGTCGCCGGATCGACCGCGCTGTCGACGGTCATGAGCATCATGGCGACGTCGTTCTTGGCATTGCGGCTGACCTGCATGTTGCCGATGTTGACGTTTTCCGCGCCGAGCACCGTGCCGATGCGGCCGATCATGCCGGGTTTATCGACGTTGTTGATGCCGAGCATGTACGGCGCCGGTTCGCAGTCGAACTGGTAGCCGTCGATATCCTTGATGCGGACGGCCCCTTCCGGCGTCGTATTGCCCGCCACGGTGAACTTGCCGCTCTTCGTGCAGATATTGACACGGAGCAGGCTGGCCGTGCCGGACTCCTTGCTCTCCACGACTTCCACGCCGCGGCCGTTGGCCGTGATCATGGCGTTGACGTAATTGACGCGTTCCTTCAGGACCGGTTCGAAAACGCCCTTCAGGACGGCGCGGGTGATCATGTCCGTCTCCATGTCGGCCATGGCGCCGCTATAGATGACTTCCACCTTGTTGATGGCGTCATGCTGCAGCTGGTAATACAGTTTGCCCAAATCCTCGGCCAGGGTCATCTGCGCCTTCACGGCATCCAGCTCGCTGGCCGGCAGGGCCGGGAGGTTGACGGCGTTGGCCACGATTTCGCCGTGCAGCGCCGCAATGACTTCCTCCGCAATGGCGAGGCCCACGTTGTCCTGTGCCTCGAACGTGTCGGCGCCCAGATGCGGCGTCAGGACGCACTGCGGCAAGTCGATCAGCGGGGAAATGGGTTTCGGTTCGTCCACGAGCACGTCGATGCCGGCGCTGGCCACGATGCCTTCCCTGATGGCGCGGGCCAGGTCCTGCTCATTGTACAGGCCGCCGCGGGCGCAGTTCACGACGCGGACGCCCTTCTTGCACTTGAGCCATTCCTTGTAGGTGATCATGTTCATGGTTTCTTCGGTCTTCGGCGTATGGATGCTGATGACATCGGCGTCCTTCAGCAGTTCCTCCAGGGTCTCGCACTTGCGGGCATTGTATTTCCTGAAGCGCCCATCGGCGATGTACGGATCGTAGGCGATGATCTTCATGCCGAAAGCCTGCATGCGCGTGGCCAGCAGGCCGCCAATCCGGCCGAGGCCGATGATGCCCAGGGTCTTGCCGTACAGCTCCATGCCCTTCAGGCCGTCACGGTCCCACTTACGGCTTTCAATCATCTTATGGGCGCGCACGGTGTTGCGGCACGATGCCAGGAGCAGGCCGATGGTGTGCTCGCAGGCCGAAATGATGTTGGATTCCGGCGTGTTCACGACGATGATGCCGCGCTGCGTGGCGCCTTCCATCTCAATGTTGTCGACGCCGTTGCCGGCGCGGCCCACGACCTTCAGGCCCGTGGCATGCCCGTAAAATTCCTCGTTGATCTTCGTGACGGAGCGGACGACGATGGCGTCGTAGCCGGGAATGATCTGCAGCAGTTCCTCCCGCGGCAGGTTCAGTTTCACATCGACCTGGAAATCCTGCTGGGCCTGGAGCTTCGCCACGCCCTTGTCCGAAATGCGTTCCACTACCAATACTTTGTACATGATATGCTGCCTCCTCGCGCTGTTCCGTCCGCCGGACTCCCCGGCCGGACCACTGAAGGGACGGGGCAAACTAAAAGGCTCCCGTCCCGATAAGGACGAGAGCCTGAATTCGTCTGAATCAACGCCGGGAACCGTCCCGGCCTGCCCACGTGGTGCCACCTTAGTTCGCCGGCAACTGCCTGCCGGCCTCATTTCCGGTATATCGGCCGGTGCCCGGCCAGGTTGTCACCCCTGGCTCCTCCGGAGCGGAATTCAATCTGCGGCCGGACGGTTTGCACTGACCACCGTCTCCCTGAACGACCTACGGTCTACTTTTCTCCTTCATGGGATTGCATTTTTTGTTTATACATGAAATTATAGGACCCTTTGCACCGAATGTCAAAGGGCAGTTTTGTCACCTTTGGAACAGAACAGCCCGATTCTTCCCTTTTTTTCCAAAAAGATGTCCCCGTCCGGCCTTCAGGAAAGACATGTCAGATGGCGACGTCGATCTTGGCACTCACGCCGACGCCCTGGATGCGGGTGCAGTTGGACGGATCGAGGGAATCAACCGGAATCAGGGCCTGGATGCGGAACGTGCGGTTCAGGAATTCCCCCTCGAGGGCCAGGGCCCCTTTGCACTGCTCGACCTTCGACACAGGCCCGCTGATCTGCGCCGCCCCCACGTACCCCTTGGTGCCTACAGCGATGATGGGCACGACTTTCGTGGCATAGTTGTCGCTGATGGGATATTTCGACGTCAGCTTATTGATGAACGTGTTGATCTGGTCCGCGTACGTATCCACCAGATATACGATGCCGCCGGTCTTTACGACGGAACCGAGGGTACCCAGCACGCCGCCGGCCTGCACCGTCGCCAGCGGCAGGGCGCTGCCGGCCAGATATCCGCACAAGGCCGCAGCCGCAATCCATTTCTTTTTCATGGAAATACCTCCTTTACATCGACCATACCTGTGATATAATAATTTTAAATAAACGATTAATTAATGTCAAATGAACTATTTGTGTCATAGCATAGCAAGATTGCTCGTGCTGAGGGGGAATCCGAATGACAAAGAACGATGTCCAGGGGCCGGACACAACGGAAAAGATCCTGCAGGCGGCGACGCAGCTGTTTGCGGAAAACAATTACGAGGCCGTCTCCATCAAGGCGATTGCCGCGGCGGCGCACGTCAACAGCGCCCTCATCAGTTACCATTTCGGCGGCAAACGGCAGTTGTACGAGGCTGTCCTGAAAGCCCAGATCGACCTGTTCCATAACAGCATCCTGCGGCTGCGCAGCTCCAAATTGCCGGGGCTGCAGCGGATCCGGCAGCTCATGGACGAACAGGCGAAGATCCATCTGCAGAACAACAGCAGTATGCGCGTCATCTACCGCGAACTGTTGTCGCCGACCGAAGTGAGCGAGCGGAAGTTCGGCGCCGCCATCTACCTGTTCTACGACGATGTGGCCGAACTGTTCGACCAGGCCAAGGCGGAAGGGTCCATCCGGGCCGACGTGGAAAGTTACGCCGCCTCCTTCACCCTGTTTTCCATTCTGGCGTTCTACCTGATGACGTACCAGTACAATCCGCACGAGCGGCGCATGAAGGGCGCCAATGATTTCGAGCGCGTCCGCGGCACCTACATGACCTATCTGCGGACGCTGCTGACAGGAAAGGAGAAGCTGGAACCATGAAACTTCCGTCGGTCAAACTGACCCGTACTCATTATACCATACTGGGAGCCCTTATCGTCCTGTTCGTCCTCTGGCGCGTTTACGCCGCCCTCTTCCCGGACGTCCGGAACGAACGCATGGTCCCCGTGGTCCGCACCATCACCGTCGGGGAAACCTCCACGGACAACAAGGCCGTGTACCCCGGCACGGTACGCGGCAAATACGAAAGCAGCCTGGCCTTCCAGGTATCCGGCAAAATCATCCGCCGCAACGTCAATGTGGGCGATACGGTCCGCGCCGGCCAGGTCCTCCTGGAAATCGACCCGAAGGACGTACGCCAGTCCCTGAACGCGGCCCAGGCCGCCTGCAATGCGGCCCGGTCGGACTACAAGCTGGCCCGGGACAACTATGCCCGCTATGCGTCCCTGTTTGAAAAAGGCGCCGTCAGCACCATGACGCGCGATCAATACAAGACCCAGTACGAAGCGGCGGAAGCTTCGCTCCGCAGTGCCGAAGCGAACCTGACCCAGGCACAGAACCAGATGGGCTACACGCAGCTCGTATCCGACCACGACGGCAGTGTATCGTCCCTGTCCGGCGAAGTGGGCCAGGTCGTGTCCGCCGGCACGCCGGTGGCGACGGTCGTCCAGTCCGGCAACCGGGAAATCCAGTTCTACGTACCGGAAAACCGTCTGGGCGAAGTCCATCCCGGCATGGACGCCACGGTCACCTTCTGGGCCCTCCACAACGTGACGGCCCGCGGCACAGTCACGGAAATCGCCTCCATGGCGGACAGCGTGACCCGCACGTACCGCGTGCGCGTCGCCGTCGATAACTGGCCGGATGCCGCCCAACTGGGCATGACAGCCAAAGTGACCCTGGATACAGGCGTGGAAAGCGCCATCGTCATTCCCTCCAGCGCCATTTACCAGACGGGCAGCCAGCCCCAGGTCTGGGTCGTGCGCAACCGGAAAGCCGTCAAGACCGATGTCACCGTGGCCGGTTACGAAGGCAGCAACGTCAAGATCTCCTCCGGCCTTGTCAAAGGGGACATCGTCGTCACAGGCGGTGCCAACAAGATTTCCGAAGGGGAAGAAGTCCAACTGGAAGGCAGTGAATTCAAATGAGCAGCAACTGGGCAGAATGGTCCATCAAGCATAAGCAGGTCGTCTACTTTTTCGCTGCCCTCGTCGCCGTCATGGGTATCATTTCCTATTTCACCCTGGGGCGTCAGGAAGACCCGAACTTCGCCGTCAAGCAGATGGTCATTTCGACCAGCTGGCCCGGCGCCACGGCCAAGCAGATGGAAATGCAGGTGACCGATAAGATTGAAAAAGTCGCCCAGACCGTGCCCGATGTGGACTACGTGACGAGTTACTCCCGTCCCGGCGTGTCCGTCGTCAACGTGTTCCTGAAGAATTCGGCCACCAGCGCGCAGATGAAGGCCCGTTGGCAGGAAGTGCGCAATCTGGTGTCGGACAACAAGCGCTACCTGCCGTCCGACATTTACGGTCCCTACTTCGACGACCACTTCGACGATGTCTTCGGCAACGTCTATGCCATTACCTCGGACAGTTTCTCCTACGAGGAAATGCGCCGCGTGGCCAGCAAGATCAAGGACATGTTCGTCCAGGTTCCCGACGTCAAAAAGGTCGAACTGCTGGGCGTGCAGCCCGAAAAGGTCTATATCCAGGTCGACAACACGAAGCTGTCGGAACTGGGCCTGAGCGTCGACGACGTGGCCCGCGTGATTGCGGCGGAAACGTCCGTGACACCGGCCGCCATGAAGCACGACGACACGCATAACACGTACCTGCGCCTCACGGGCATCCCCGACACGGTCCGGAACATCGAATCCCTGCCGGTCAGCGGCAACGGCCGCGTCCTGCGTCTCGGCGACATCGCCGTCATCCGCCGCGGGTATGCGGACCCGGCAGAGCCGAAGATGTATTTCAACGGCAAGCCCGCCATCGGCATCGCCATCTCCATGACCGACGGCGGCAACAACCTGCGCCTGGGCGAAAACCTGGACAGGAAGATCAAGGAGATCCGCAGCAAACTGCCCGTCGGATTCGAAATCAGCCAGGTCCTGAACCAGCCCCAGGTCGTCAAGAACTCCATCAATGACTTTATGGTGAGCCTCCTCGAAGCCATCGCCATCGTCCTCGTCGTCAGCCTCATGACCCTGGGCCGCAAGAGCGGCTACGTCATCTCGTGCTGCATCCCCCTGGTCCTGACGTGCAGCATGGTGGGCATGTATCTGCTCGGCATAGACCTGCACAAGGTGTCCCTGGGCGCCCTGGTCATCGCCCTGGGCATGCTCGTCGATGACGCCGTCGTCGTCGTCGAGATGATTGAAAATAAGATCAACGAAGGCTGGGACCGCATCAAAGCCTGTTCCTTCGCCTTCGAAAGCTGTTCCAAACCGCTGCTGACAGGCACCATGATCACCTGCTCCAGCTTCATGCCCATCGCCTTCGCCAAATCGAACGTCGGGGAATATGCGGGCAGCCTTTTCGCGGTCATCACGGTCACCCTCATGTCGAGCTGGTTCATTGCCGCCACCGTCGCCCCGACCCTGGCCTACCAGTGGATTGTGCCGAACAACCAGGGCGCCGCGGCAGGACAGAAGATCGCCCCCGAAGACAACCCGCTCTATCAGAAACCGTTCTACAAAAAATTCCGCACCGTGCTCCGCCGGGCCCTGGAACACCGCAAGACCGTCCTCGCCGGCGCCATCGCCGTGTTCTGTGCCTTCCTGCTGCTGGGTACCAGACTGACGCAGGAATTCTTCCCCGCCTCCGTGCGACCGGAACTGCTGGTCGAACTGAACCTGCCCGAAGGGTCCAGCCTCGCCGCCAGCGACAAGGTTGCCAGGGAGCTGACGGACATCGTCCTCAAAGATAAGGATGTCGCCAGCGTCTCGACGTATGTAGGCAAATCGTGCCCCCGCTTCGTCCTCGTCCTTGACCCCGTGCTGCCCCGTAACAATTACGCCCAGCTCGTCGTCGTCGCCAGGGACATCGACGCCCGCAAGCGTATGGAAAAGAAGATCACGAAAATCGTGGAACAGCAGTTCCCCACGGTCCAGACCTATTCCCGTTCCATTCCGCTCGGCCCGCCGAGCCCCTACCCCGTCATGATCCGCGTCAGCGCCCCCACGGACGAACTGACCAAGGAATATGCGGACAAACTGAAACAGGTCATGCTGGCCAACAAGAAGATCACCATGATCCGCTACGACTGGATGGAGAAGGCGCCGGCCCTCAAAGTCGGACTGGATGACGACAAACTGCGCCAGATGGGCCTGACGAGGAAGGCCGTTTCCTCCGCCCTCTACGCGGAAATCTCCGGCTATACCGTGAGCCAGTACTACGAAGGGGACCAGGCCATCGATATGGTCTTCCGCCTGAACCCCGTCGACCACTCCAGCATCGAGGAAGTCGGCAACCTGGCCATTCCTACGTCGAAGGGCGCCGTCCAGCTGAAACAGGTGGCCGACCTGGGTTATGTCAATGAAGACGGCATGATCTGGCGCCGCAACCTGAAACCGACGGTCACCGTCAACGCAGGCATCGTGTCCGGCGTCACCGGCAACGATGTCACCCACGAAATCCTGGACCAGTCCAGGACGCTCCTCCGAAACCTGCCAGGCGGGGTGACCATTGAACAGGACGGCTCTGCCGAAGACAGCGTCGAAGCGACGGACTCCATCCTGAAACCGGTGCCGGCCATGCTCGTCATCATACTGGTGCTGCTCATGATCATGCTGAAGGACATACGGAAACTCTTCGTCGTCGTCTGCACGGCGCCCCTGGGCCTCATCGGCGTCATCCTGGGCCTGTTCCTCTTCAATACGCCCCTGAGCGTCATGGCGGAAATCGGCGCCCTGGCACTCGTCGGCACCATCATCCGCAACTCCACGGTCCTCGTGGACCAGATCGACCAGCACCTGGCCGACGGCATGACGCCCTACCAGGCCGTCGTAAGCTCGGTCATCGTCCGCTTCCGGCCCATCATGCTGACCGCCCTCACCACCGTCCTGGGCCTGATACCCATGTTCCCCAGCGACTTTTGGCGCGGCCTGGCCATCGCCATGGCCGCCGGGCTGACCGTGGCCACCATGATCACCCTGGTCATCCTGCCCGTGCTCTATTGCACGGTCTTCCATATCCCGAACGAAAACTGACCCCCCGGATCTTCCTGTTCCCGCACCTCCAACCCGGCGGAAGCAGGAACCCAAAAAAAGTCCCGCAGCAGGATTCCCCGTCTGCATCGCGCATTGCGCAACGCAGTTCGGGAAACCCGGCTGCGGGGCTTTCTGTATCTTCAGTCTGCAAAATACTGCAGCGCCAGGGCGTACCCTTTCAAGCCCAGGCCGCAGATCTGGCCTGTGCAGCCCGCCGTGGTCACGCAATGGTGCCGGAACTCCTCGCGCTGGTGGATGTTGCTGATGTGCACTTCCACCGCCGGCAGGGCCACCCCTTTCAGGGCGTCGAGGATGGCGACGCTGTAATGCGTGTAGGCGCCGGGATTCAGGATGATGCCGTCCCTGGTGCCGTAACATTCCTGGATCCAGCTCACGAGCTGCCCTTCGGAATTGCTCTGCCTGATTTCCACGTCCAGGCCCAGTCCGGCCGCCGTGTCTTCGATATAGCGGCACAGACCGGCGTAGGTCGTGCTGCCGTAGATGGCCTTTTCGCGGATTCCGAGCAGGTTGATGTTCGGCCCGTTCAATACCAGGATCTTCTTCATTTCGATTCCTCCCTGATCTTGCGTCCCGCTTCCAGCAGGGCTTTCAATACTTCTTTGCGCGTGCCCCTGTTGGGCACGGTGATGTCGGCGGCCTCTTCATAGAGCCGGTGCCGCTGGTCGTACAGCTCGTAGACACGCCCCGTACCGCCCTTCAGCAACGGACGGTACGCCATGTCCACATCGCCGGCGATATCATCGGGAGACCTGTCCAGGTAGAGGACGACGCCCGTTTCCTTCAAGGCGCGGATGTTCTCCGGCCGCAGGACCACGCCGCCCCCCATGGCGAGCACCTTTCCTTCCAGCCCGGCCAGGCGCCGCACGGTCGCCGTTTCGCATTGCCGGAACCAATCCTCGCTGACGGCGAAGAGTTCCGGAATGGTCTTGCCGGCATCCTTCTCGATTTCCGGGTCGGCGTCGATGAAGTCCATCTGTAAAAGTTCCGCCAGGTAGCGCCCGAAAGTCGTTTTGCCACAGCCGGGCATGCCGATCAACACGATGTTCTTCATGGTTACCTCACAATAAGCCGCGCACGCGGGCGGCCACTTCGTCCACCAGGCCGGCGCCGAGGGGGCGTCCCAGCCAGATTTCGTCTGCCTTGACAGCCTGCGCGACGAGCATGTAGAGCCCGTTGACGGCCTGTTTTCCCTGGCTCCGGGCCAGCTTCACGAACTGCGTCTCCGCCGGGTTGTAGACAATGTCCACGGCGGCCCCGAAACGGTCCATGACGGCCCCGTCCACCGGGGTGGCGTCCGCCTTCGGGAACATGCCCACCGGCGTGCAGTTGACGAGCAGGTCGCCGTCCAGCTGCCGCAACCGGCCGTAATCGGCCATGGCGAAACGGCGGCGCAGGTCGGCCGGCGCTGTTTCCGGATGACGCGAAATGACATGGATGGAGGCCGCCCCTTCATCCTGCAGGCATTGCAGGATGGCCCGCGAAGCCCCGCCCGTGCCAAGGACGCAGACTTTTTTGCCCCGCGGCAGGAGGCCGTTGTGTTCCAGCAGGCAGTAGAACCCGGAATAGTCCGTGTTATACCCTTCGGCCCGGTCCTTTTTGAACAAGATCGTGTTGACGGCCCCGATGGCCGCCGCTTCAGGCGAAATCCAGTCCAGCTCCTTCATGACGGCCACCTTGTGGGGAATGGTCACGTTGACTCCCCGGAAGGACTGCCGCAGTTCGCGCACCTTGGCCGGCAGTTCCTCCGCCGGCACCTCGATGCGCCCGTAAGTCAGTTCCAGGCCCAGCTTGTCCGCCACGGCCTCATGAATCTGCGGCGAAATGCTGTGGCCCAGCTTCGCACCCAGTAAACCCAGTCGGATCATTTGCACACCTCACAACAGGACATCTTCGTCGGACACATAGTTGCCCAGGATCTTGCAGTAGGCACTGTGTTCGGCAATTTCCTGCAGGCCCTGGCGCACCTTGGGGTCGTCCAGGTTGCCCGTCAGGTCGATATGGAAGAAGTACTCCCAAGACCGCCCGTCAATGGGACGGGACTCCAGGTTCGTCATGTTGAGGCCGCAGGCATAAAAATGCCCCAGGACCTTGTACAGGGAACCCGGTTCGTGTTTCGTGGCGATGACCACGGTGATCTTGTTCGCGTCCGGACGGTGTTCCGGTTCGTCGGCGATGATGATGAACCGCGTCGTGTTCGCATTGTTGTAGTTGATGTTTTCCGCCAGCACCGTGAGGCCGTAGAGTTTCGCCGCCTGCCGGGACGCAATGGCGGCCTTGGTCCTGTCCCCGCTCTCGGCGACCATCTTCGCGCTCCGCGCCGTGTTGAAGAACGGCACGAACTCCATGGCCGGGTGTCTGCGGAAGAAGGCCCGGGACTGCTCGAAGCCCTGGGGGTGGGAATAGACCTTTCGGATGTCCTCCAGCGCCGCGCCCGGCAAAGCGAGCAGGTTCTGGTCCACCTTGATGCCTTTTTCCCCCACGATATGGCAGTCGTAGCGGCGGACCAGGTCGTAGACCTCCGTGATGCCGCCGGTGGACGAGTTTTCAATGGGCAGGACGCCGTACTTGATTTCGTGGTTTTTCACGGCCACGACGACGTCCTCGAAATGGACGTAGTTCATCTCGACCTTCGGCACACCGGCAAAGTAATCTTCCAGGGCCTGGTGGCTGAAAGAGCCCTTCACGCCCTGGTAGCCCACGCGGATGGGGTCGCCGGCCTGCTCCCGTTTGCGGATGTTGTCCGCCAGGATCTCGATCTGCAGGTTGCGGCTCACGGCCATGACCTTCTCCATGATTTCCTGCAGCTGCGGTCCGTAGGCCTTGTCATGCAGACGCCCGACGGTCTTGGCAATGACTTTGAGTTCCCGTTCCCGGTCGAGGACGGGCATCTTGCGGGCATCTTTATAGGCAGCCACGCGGCGTACGGCGTTAAAGCGCGCTTCCAGTGTCTCCACCAGCGTGTTGTCGAGCCGGTCTATTTCCGTCCGCAACTGTTCCAAATCCGGTTCCGTCATCATATCCCTCTGTCTCCTCTCTGGTCGCGCAGCAGCACGTCCCACAACGTCCACGCCGTCACGGCCTCCAGGACCGGCACGGCACGGGGCACGATGCAGGGATCGTGGCGGCCTTTGATTTCCAGCACCGTATCGCACCGTTCCGCCACATTCACCGTGCGCTGGGGGCGCGCGATGGACGGCGTCGGTTTGACGGCGGCGCGGAACACGACAGGCATGCCGTCCGTAATGCCGCCTGTAATGCCGCCGTTATGGTTGGTCAGGGTCTTCACGGTGCCGCCTTCGTAATGCATGGCGTCGTTGGCCTGGCTGCCGCGCAGGGCGGCGATGCCGAAGCCGTCGCCGAACTCCAGGCCCTTCACGGCCGGCACCGAAAAGAGGGCGTGGGCCAGGCGGCTTTCCAGGGAATCGAAGAAGGGGTCCCCCAATCCGGCCGGCAGGCCCGTCACCATGACTTCCACCACGCCGCCGACGCTGTCCAGGGCTTCCCGGGCAGCCAGGATGGCGGCTTCCATGCGCGGCGCCGCTTCTTTGTCCAGGGTGGGCAGCACGTGCGTCCGCAGGGCCACCAGGGTTTCCGCCTTCTCCCCCATGGGGTTGAAGGCCCGGTCCGTCACATCAGCCAGGCGCGCGATGTGGGCGCCGACCAGGACACCTTCTCCGGCCAGGGCCGTCTTCGCCAGGGCGCCGGCCCACACGAGGGGCGCCGTCAGGCGGCCGGAAAAGTGCCCGCCGCCGCGGTAGTCATTGAACCCGCGGTACTTGACCTTGCCGGCATAATCGGCGTGCCCCGGACGCATGGTGTCCTTCAGGAGGGAATAATCCTTCGAATGCTGGTCGCTGTTGGGAATCAGCACGCAGATCGGCGTCCCTGCCGCCCGTCCTTCGAAGACGCCGCTTTCGATGAGGAAGGCGTCCGTCTCCTGGCGCTGCGTCGACAGCAGGTTCCGCCCCGGTGCGCGCCGCGCCATTTCGGAACGGATGAAGCCTTCGTCCACCGGCGTGCCGGCAGGCACGCCGTCCAATACCAGGCCGATGCCCTTGCCGTGGGATTCGCCGAAAAGGGTCAGCCGGACCATTTCTCCGTATGTCGCGCTCATTTTCCTTCCACCCCTTCCCTGTATTGTCCGCCCAGCGCCCGGTAATCCAGCCAGAACCCGGGATAGGATTTCGTCACGCTCCCGCCGCCGTCAAGGACGACAGGGGCCTTGCAGCCCAGGGCCGCTACGGCAAGGCTCATGGCCACGCGGTGGTCGTTCCAGGACTGCGTCACGGCCCCGCCGGCCAGTCCGCCGGGGCAACCGTGGATCCGCAGCCCTTCCGGTTCCTCGTCCACCCGGGCGCCCAGTTTGCCCAATTCTGCCGCCATGGCCGCCAGGCGGTCGCATTCTTTCAGCCGCAGGCGGCCGGCATGGACGATATGTGTCTCCCCGTCTGCCAGGGCCGCCGCAACGGACAGGACCGGCACCAGGTCCGGGCAGTCCGACGCATCGATGACCGTGCCGTGCAGGCGGGCCGGACGGGCCGTGTAACGGCCGCCTTCTTCCGTAATGGCGGCGCCCATGCGGCGCAGGATTGCGAGCACGGCTTTGTCGCCCTGTCCCGAGTCCCCGTCCAGGCCGGCGCAGGCAATGCCGTCCGGCGTGGCACCGATGCTGCCGGCCACGAGCCAGAAGGCCGCCTGGGACCAGTCCCCTTCGACGGCGACGCGCGGCGCCGGTGCCCGGTACCTCTGCCGGCCGGGAATATGGTAATGCAGGGCATCCTGCTGTTCCACCCTGATGCCGAAGCGGCGGATGCTCTGCAGCGTCAGGCCGATGTAGCTTGCAGATTCCAGGGGCGGCACGATGGCCAGGTCCGAATCGCCGTCCAAAAGAGGCAGGGCGAGCAGAAGGCCCGACACGAACTGGGAGCTCACGTCGCCGGGAAGCACATAGTCCCCCGGCTGCAGGCGCCCGTGCACCGTCAGGGGCAGCCGGCCGTCCGCCCCGGTCCGGTAGGGCAGCCCCTGCCTGTCAAACATATCGTAATACGGCTGCTCCGGACGGGACACGAGTTTCCCGCGGCCCGTAAACGTAAACGGCACCCCCGTCAGGGCTGCCAGGGGAATGAAGAAACGCAGTGTCGACCCCGATTCCCCGCAGTCCGCTGTGCGGGCGCCGTCCAGCTGCCGCCAGGCCCCGCCCTTGCCATAGGTGAAGGCCTTGCGTCCCGCCGCGGCCGGTTCCGCCTCCGTAAGGGGGACATCCAACGCCGCCAGGCAGCGGTTCGTCGCCTCGATATCCTTCGACAGGGCGATGTTGTCCACTGTACAGGTGTCTTCAGACAGACCGGCGCAGATGCACAGGCGGTGGCCCATGCTCTTGGACGAGGGAACCTGCACCGTGCCGTGCAGGCGGGCCGGAATCACTTGGTAACGTGTCATGTCAGTCCTCCTTGGGCAGATAGGCCGCCAGGTCACGGAATGCGACAGGATGGCGGAAACTGTCCCCGATGGCGTGCAGCACAATCAGCGTGATGCGGTCGCCCCGCTTCTTCTTGTCCATGGCGATGGTCTGCCGGAAATCGGCGGGCGCCATCTTCACGTCCGCCGGCAGGCTGTACTGCCGCAGCAGCGCCGCGATGCGGTCCGCCGTGCCCTGTTCCGTCAGGCCCAGCTGTTCCGTCTGCCGGGTGAGCAGCACCATGCCGATGCCGACGGCTTCCCCGTGGGAATAGGTTTCGTAATGGAAGGCCTTTTCCACGGCATGGCCCAGGGTGTGGCCGAAATTGAGGAGCATGCGTTCCCCCTGTTCCAGTTCGTCACGTTCCACGACACGGGCCTTATGGGCACAGCACCGCTCGATGATGCCGTCCGCCGCGGCCAGCAGTTCCGCATCGGAATGGATCCGGCCCAGACGGTCGAACAGGTCCGCGTCAAAAATACAGCCGTACTTGATCACCTCGGCCATCCCGTCGTGCAGGAAACGGGCCGGCAGGGTCCGCAGCATGTCCGGATCGATGTAGACCGCCCGGGGCTGCAAAAAGGCACCGACGAGGTTCTTGCCGCAAGGCAGGTCCACGGCCACCTTGCCGCCAACACTGCTGTCCACTGCCGCCAGAAGCGACGTGGGCACCTGGACGAAGGCAACGCCCCGTAAGAACGTGGCCGCCGCCAGGCCCGCCATATCCCCGGTCACACCGCCGCCCAGGGCGAGGACCGCGTCGCTGCGGGTGACGCCGGCCCGGGCCAGCCCTTCGTAAAGGCGGCCCAGGGTCGCCAGGTTCTTGCTTTCCTCCCCCGCGGGGAACGTCAGCACGGGGGCCCTGACGCCCGCTTCCTCCAGCCCTTTGCGCACCGTTTCCCCATAGAGGGGCCCCACGTTCGAATCGGTGATGACGGCAACGGTTTCCGCCTGCGGCAGCAGGGCGTGCACCTTCGCGCCGACCTGCGCCAGCAGGCCTTCCTCTATTTCAATGTCATAACTTCTGCTGCCCAGGGCAACCTGTACCTTACACATCGTTCCACCTCGTTTTTTCCGTCTTCATGCCGCTCAATACAATTGACGGCGCCGCGGCCCCGCCTCTTTCAAAATGGCTTTGAGGGCCTCGCGGTCCTTGCCGGCCACGGCTTGATGCCAGCGGTCGAGCTGTTTCTGCAGTTTTTCGATTTCCGCCAGCACGTTATCCCTGTTCGCCAGGAACAGGTCGCTCCACAGTTCCGGATTGATGTCGGCAACGCGGGTCGCGTCCCGGAACCCGCCGGCGATGAAATACCTCGTATTCTCATTATACGACGAACTGTTGACGAGGGAAACCGCCGTAATGTGCGGCAGGTCGCTCGTGTAGGCGATGATGCGGTCGTGCTCCTCCATGGAGACGGACACGGTCCGGGCGCAGCCCAGGGCCCGGGCGAAAGCCTGCATCCAGGCCACCGCCGCCGGCGTATTCTTATCCGTCGGGACCAAGATATAGTTCGCGTTCCGGAAAATGGCCGCGTCGGACATCCCCAGCCCGCTGCCCTGACGCCCTGCCATGGGATGTCCGGAAAGGAACTCGCAGCCGGCCGGCAGCATCGCCTGGATGGCGACAGGCAGCTGTCCCTTGACGCCGGTCGCATCCGTCAGGAGCATACCCGGGCGGAAATCCTGCCGGTGCGCCCGTACAAAAGCTTCCACGGCGCCCGGATAGATGCAGAAAATCACCACGTCCGCCTCCGACAGGGACGCTCCGCCGGGTTCCGCGATGTCGTCAATCATGTTGGCATTGAGGCACGCATGGGCAATGCCGTGGCTGATGTCCGCGCCCAGGATGCGCTTCACCCGCAGGTTCCGCAAGGCCTTGGCATAGGACCCGCCAATCAGGCCCAGGCCCACGATGGCGAAGGTCAGGTCCTCCAAAGGCCGGTCCCCGAACAAACCGGGGTCCGCCGGGCGGCCGGAAAAGGATCCGCTCATGTCGTACCTCCTCACAAATCGCGCCCGATGATGCGGGCAATGCCCTTCAGTTCGCCCATGAGTTCGGCGAACCGTTCCGGTTTCAGGGACTGGGCCCCGTCGCACAGGGCTTTTTCCGGATCATTGTGCACTTCGATCAGCAGGCCGTCCGCACCGGCAGCCACCGCGGCCTTGGCCAGCTGCGGCACCATCCACCACAGGCCCGCCGCATGGCTCGGATCGACGACGACCGGCAGGTGGCTCAGCTTTTTCGCCGCCAGCACGGCGCTCAGGTCCAGGGTGTTGCGCGTGTAGTCCTCAAACGTGCGGATTCCCCGTTCGCACAGGACCACGTTGGGGTTGCCTTCGGCCATGATGTATTCGGCGCTCATGAGCCATTCCTGGACCGTGGCCGCCAGGCCGCGTTTCAACAGGACGGGTTTGCGCGTCCTGCCCAGTTCCCTGAGCAGAGTGTAGTTCTGCATATTGCGGGCGCCGACCTGGATCATGTCCACGTCTTCCACGAAACGGTCGAGCATATCGGTGCTCATGAGTTCCGTCACAACCGGCAGGCCCGTTTCTTCCCGGGCTTCCTTCAGCAGGTCCAGGCCGGGGGCGCCGAGGCCCTGGAAGGAGTACGGCGAGGTACGGGGTTTGAAGGCGCCGCCGCGGAGCAGGTGGGCGCCGGCCATTTTGACGGACTTCGCGATGCCCACGACCTGGTCACGGGTTTCCACGCTGCACGGGCCGGCCATGACCTGGATGGTCCGGCCGCCGATTTTGACACCACCCACATCAACGACGGTATCCTCGGGGTGGAAGGCCCGGTTGGCGCGTTTGAACGGCTCTTCCACGCGCATGACCTTCTCAATCCAGTCGTTGACCATCAGGTCATGGGGATTGAGCACGCTCGTGTCGCCGATGATGCCTAAAATGGTCCGCTGGTTGCCGGCGCTGATGTCGATTTTGTAGCCCCGCTCCTGCAGTCTGCTGATGATCCGATCCCGTTCCTCGACGGGGGCGTTGGGTTTCATTACGATGATCATGATAATCCTCTCCTTTTCCTTTTTCCCTTTTGATTCTGCCTGGTATCCCGTTCCCCATGCAACAAAAAAGGCGGGCTCCGTAAAAGAGCCCGCCTGAACCGGCTGTCCGCCAGGCCCGGCCGTACTGCCGGAAACCTGCCGCCTTATATTTCAGGGGTACGCGCTTCTACGTCGCATTTTTCCACGCCAAAATAGCCATAGCCAAAATAGTAGCTATAGCCGCAGGTAAAGGCATATGCAGTTGCGACGTTGTGCGTCATACTCATGATGATTACACCTGTTTCCTTATATTTGCTGCATATGTAAAGTTTACTCCGCCCGGCAACCCACGTCAAGAAGCACTTCTGTTTCATAGGTTACACAATCGCCGAAAGACCGTGTCCCTTCGGAAAATTTCCTGTGCGGCGGCGGGGGACATCGTGCCCGCCCGGACCGCCGTCAGTGTTTCTCTTCCGCGTCGTCCTTCAGGGGAAGGCTGTTGCGGTAATAGGTGTACATGACGAAGTTGGCCAGGCTGTCTTCGTAATCGTGGACCGGATAGGGTTCGTCGACCTTGTCCACAAAAGACAGGGACCGCGAGAAATAGTAGGCCTTGTCGCCGAAGAAGCCGAGGGCATTGTCCGGCTCGTAATAGTCCTGGAGCAGATTGCGGCCGATGAAGCGCTCCGGCGGCTGGATGCCCATCAGGCACAGCAGCGTCGGGGCCAGGTCGATCTGGGAGGCGTAGGTGCTGTAACGCAGGTTGCGCAGCGGTTCCACGTTCTTCGAGATGAAGATCAGCGGAATGGGCGCAATGCTCTGGCGGTCTTTCGGGTCAGCGACGAGTTTCGTGTATTCCCCGCCCGAATGGGGGTTGTGGTCCGACGTGACGATATAGAGCGTCCGTTCGTCGAAGAGGCCTTCCTTCAGTGCTTCCGAGAAAAAGTGCTGCAGCGTCCGGTCCACCCAGTACATGCCGTGGATGGTGACGATCTGGTTGTTCCGGAACGGTTCCGGCGTGTCTTCCCACCGGGTCGCGTAATAGGGGTACGGCTGGTGCATGTCGAGGGTCTTCGTGACATAGAGGAACCGCTGCCCCTTGAGCTTCTTCAGCTGCTCCAGCATGCGCCTGTACATCTGGTCATTGTGGAATCCCCAGCCCGAAGCGCCCGTGTAGCCGGCCTTTTCCAGGTCTTCGCGGGCTTCGTAGTGGGTCATGCCGAACTGTTCCGTGTACTCGCGGAACTCGCTGTTGTAATAGCGGCTCGAGGCACTCTGGAAGTAGCTTTCATAGCCGTGCTGCGCCAGGCTGCGGAACAGGGAGGGCTTGTCCCGTCCGCCCACGTCGCCGTCGAAGAGCAGCTGCGAACGGAACGTGGCATTGAGGCCTTCCGTCGTCGGAATGGCCGACGAATAGTAATGGTCGACATGGGGATAGGTGCGGACCAGGCCGTCCAGGTAGGGCGTCGCCTCCTTGGGGATGTTCTTGTTGTAGATATGCAGGTAATCGCGGTGGACCGACTCGAAAATGATGAGGACGATGCGGTCGTACGCCGGTTCCCGGTTCACCCGGAAGGGTTCATGGCGCATAACGCCGAGGCGGTACAGGAGGCCCTTGTCCTTTTCCGTCAGGCTGCGGGTTTTGCGGGCCGTCCGGAGCTGGTTCTTCTCCTTTTTGAAGACCGCTTTGCCGACGAAGTTCGGCACGATGGGGGTCACGAGCATATCGCGGAATTCGCGGCGGCTCTTCTCCACCTGTTCCTCGGACCACAGGCCCGATTCGTGGAGGGCGGACAGGGCGAGCTGGCTGGCCGATAAATAGAGCAGATTGAAGGCCATGGTATAGCCCAGGACGACCATCAGGGCCCAGGGCGTGTTCGGTTTGTGGCGCTGCGGGGCCGGTAGGCGGAAGGCGGCCCACAGGGCGGCCAGGAAGGCCGCGATGGCCCCTACCTCCTTTTTAGAGAAGGACGAGAAAATGCCTTCGATGGAGTAGATATTGAAGTTACGGAAAAAGATGTCCTGCACATGCATCGACGTCTGCCAGAAATAGATCATGTCCGTCAGCATGATGATGGCGCAGACATAGTAGATGGCGAAATAGAGGACCCCGTTGCGGCGGACGGGGTTGCGGTGGTACCAGATGCCTGCCAGGAGCACGATGGCCACGTTGTTCATGAGGCCGGCCGGAATGGCCATGGTGGTCAGGAAGAAGGGGTCCAGGGCCATTTTGCTGCAGATGAACCCGGCAAAGACCAGGTAGAGCACGCCCAGGACGACGGCCGGTTCATAGCGCCGGAGCCGGTCCGGAATCCGTTTGCGGCGGAACCAGAGCAGACCGGCCAGAAGCAGCACAAAAACATCGCGCAGCAGGGCATTGACGAGCCGTTCCATGTAATCCCCGAATGGGAACGGTTCGATGCCCTTGAACAGCGCGGCGGCATGTTCGTTTTCAGCCCAGAACACGGCGGCACAGAACAGCACCGTCAGTACGGTGCGGCCGCCCGGCCGCCCGGGAAGCCTCTTCCAATTCAATGTGCAAGACACCTTTCTCCGCAGGATGCACTTACGGGATGAGTTTCATGGGGTTCTCCCCCATGACGATTTTCAGCGGCGTCGATGTCACGGCGTCGCCGTCCAGTTCGACGGGAAACTCGCCGTCGCCCGTCAGGCACCGGATTTCGACCTTACGGGCCGCGCGGCGCAGGATGCCTTTGTCCAGGCCCAGGCCTTCCAGCGTGATGAGGGAGGCGTATTTCAGAAGGTCCGACCGGGACCGTCCGGGGAACAGGGCCACGTGCAGGTCCGGCGACGTAATGGCCGCTTCGGGGAACAGGTTGTACCGCCCCGCGTAATAACGGCTTTTCCCGACGATGAGGGAGGAAGCGGGATGCCATTCCTCCTCGTCATCGAAACGGGCTTCGAATTCGTATTTCCAGTTGTTGAACAGGACTTCCTTACGCAGGGTCTGCGTCCCCGTAAGGATGTAGGCAAACTTGTTCAGAAGCCGTTTTTCCATGAAGCCGACGTTGTCCACGACGAGGGAGTCGAAGCCGACGCTGGCGACGGTCAGGAACAGCTTGCCGTTGGCCCAGGCCGTGTAGAAATCGTACACGTTGCCGTGCAGGGCCCGCCGGACCCAGCGCACAGGGTCGCGGCGCAAGGTCATCTCCTTGGCGATCAGGTTGACCGTGCCGGCGGGGAACACGCTGATGTAGGGACGGTAGTCCAGCCGCAGCATATCCTCGACGAAGGCGCGGATGGTCCCGTCGCCACCGGCGATGATGACCCAGTCGCATTGTTCCTCCGCCACGCGGCGGGCCAGCTCCGGCATCTGTTCGAAATAGCGGACGTCGAGCAGCTCCACGCGGGCCTGCAGGTTTTCCCGCAGCAGCCGGGCGATTTCATTGATACGGGCCGGTGTACTGGCAAAGAGCTGTTTGCCCGAATACCGGTTGAAAAGGATGAAGACCTTTTTGAACTGTTGGACATCGACCTGGGTGACAGGTTTCATGTAAAAACTCCTCCTGGTGGTTTTGGTTCCCTTCCGGATTCACCGGAGCGCGTCCGCCCGGGACGGAATCCAGCGGAAGCAGGCGTCCAGCACCTGCCGGACCGTCAGGTCCTTCATGCAGCGCAGGTTGTACCGCTTATCATCGCAGTGATGCTTCATACCGCCTGCGCAGCCCGGGCAGGGCGGTATGGCCGTCACAATCGTGGCCTTGTCCGTGTAGGGGCCGTACAGGTCCGGGTGGCTCGGGCCGTACATGGCCACGATGGGCACCCGCTGGCTGATGGCCACGTGCATGGGGCCGCTGTCGTTCGTCACGATGAGGCTGCAGCGCCGCATCGCCGCCGCCAGTTCCCCGATATCGAATTCCCCCGTCGCGATGAGGGGGCGGGTCTTCATGTGGCGGACGGCATCGTGGACCATATCCAGGTCCATGGTGCCGCCGAAGAAGACCGTCCGGTACCCCCGTTCCGCAAGCGTGTCCGCCACGTCCGCGAACCGTTCGGGGGCCCAGCGCTTCGTTTCCACGGCACTGCCGATGTTGAAGCCGACCAGCCTGTCTTCCGGTTTCACCCCCTGCTCTTCCCAGAACTTCCGGGCCGTTTCCGTATTTTCTTCGCCCGGGAAGATTTCCAGTCCGTGGTGCTGCAGCTTCTTCACGCCCAGCTGGGTCAGGACGTCGAGATACATGTCCGTCGCGTGTTTCGTGCGGTCCAGGGGCGTGCAGGGCCTGAACCAGGGTTTGAAGAGCCAGTTCGCCGCCCCCGCGCGGACAGGCACCTTCGTCAGGGCGCAGATGAAGGAACACCGCTCGTTGGGGTGCAGGTTGAGGAGGATGTCGAAATGCATGCCGCTCAGTTTGTGGGCGCACGCGATCAGGGACAGCAGATGGTTGTCCCGCCCTTTTTTGTCGATGGTGATGACCTCGTCGAGGCAGGGATTGTGGAGCACCACGTCCTTGAGCTTTTCGTCGACGAGCATGGCGATGTAGGAATCCGGCGCCGCCTGCCGCAGGGCGCGGATGAAGGGCGTCGTCAGCGTCAGGTCGCCCAGGTGCATGAGGAATGTCACCAGGATGCGTTTCCGGTTGAGTTCCACGTCCTTCACTTCCTTTCCCCGGCCCGCAGGGCCGTCCGTTTTTCCTTATATTCCTGGAACACGCGCTCCGGCGTAAGGGCCGTCATGCATTTCCAGTCGTCGCAGTGTTTCTTCAGGCACCCGGCACAGGGTACGGGGGCGACGAGGATGGTCGAGGCATCACTGCCGTAAGGACCCGTGCGGTCCGCCTTCGTCGGCCCGTACAGGGCGATAAGGGGTTTTTTGAAGGCGGCCGCGATGAACAGGGGCCCTGTGTCGCCGCTGATATAGACCGCGCAGTGGCTGATCAGGGCCCCCAGTTCGCGCAGCGACGTCTGCCCCGTCAGGTCCGTCACGCCCGGTGTCAGGGCGGCGATGCGCGCCCCCAGTTCCTTGTCGTCGGGGCCGCCGGCCAAAACGACGCCGGAACCGTCGGCCAGGATCAGGCGGGCCAGGGCGGCGTACTGTTCCGCCGGCCATTTTTTGGTTTCCCAGCGGGCGCCGGGACAGAACACCACATAGGGCTGCGTCAGGTCCAGGGGGCATTTGGCCCGCAGGCTCTCCCATTCCTTTCCTAGGTCCGGCATGGGGAAGCGGATGTCATCGACCTGGCAACCCAGATAGCGGGCCACATCGAGGTACTGCTCGATGACGTGGTCCCGGGCGTGGGCCCCTTTGACGGGCCGGCTCACCAGCCCGCTCCCTTCGCGCATCCAGCCGTAGCCGATACGGTTGGGGCAGCCGCTCAAAAGGGCCATCACGGCGCTTTTGGCCAAGCCCTGCATGTCGATGACCAGATCGAAATGGCGGGCGTGCAGGGCGGCGCGCAGCCGCTTCAGCGTGCGCCACTTCTCCGTCCAGCCGGATTGATTGAATTTCTTTTTGTCAAAATAGAGCACTTCGTCCACCATGGGCGGGTCCGGCACGAACCCGGAGAACTGCGGATGGACGAGCCAGGTGATGCGGGCCTTGGGGAAACGGTCCCTTAAAACCGCAACAAAGGGCAACGTATGCAATACGTCGCCCAATGAGCTCATTTTGATCAGGAGGATGTTTCGGTATTCCATCTATGCCAAATCCTTATTCCGTTTTGTCTTGCCGCGCTGCCGCGATGGGTTTCACAAAGTCCAGCAGGTTCCCGCCAGGAAACAGGTACCCTGCCACGCCGGCAGCCCGGGCCGCCTCGATATCGCGGGGGCTGTCCCCCACGAGGAAGCAGTCGTCCGGTGCGGCGCCGTAGTCCCGCAGGGCCGCGAGCACCATACCCGGCTTCGGCTTGCGGCAGCCGCAGTCGACGGCGTAGGCTGCCACCGTGCCTTCCTTCAGGTGGGGACAATAATAGAACCGGTCGATCCGCCCGCCGGCCTTGGCGAATTCGCCCGCCATCCACCGGTGGAAGCGGTGCACATCTTCTTCCGTGTAATAGCCGCGGGCCACGCCGCTCTGGTTCGTCACGACGACCACGGTGTACCCCCGGCGGTTCAGCCAGGCCACCGCTTCGCGGCTGCCGGGGATCCATTCGGCGTCCCCGGGGCGGTACAGGTAGGCCTTGTCCACATTCAGCACGCCGTCGCGGTCGAACAGGCACAGTTTCGCACCTTTCCCTTTCATAGGCGCCTCAGAACTTCGTGTAGTACCCGCCGGTCTTGTCCAGCAGGGCGCAGTATTCGCCGACGGCCTTCCCGATGTCCGTGAAGCCGCCGTCATAACCGGCCGCCAGCAGTTTCGTGTCGTCGGCCTGGGTATAGCTCTGGTATTTGCCTTTCAGCACGTCCGGGAACCCGACGTATTCCAGTTTCTCCAGGGGGGCGCCGAAATGCTTCAGCACGGCCCCGGCCACCGTGTTGAAAGGATGGGCGTGGCCCGTGCCGCAGTTGTAGATGCCCGACAGTTCCGGATGGTCCCAGAAGAAGAAGTTGACCTTCACGACATCTTTCACGTAGACGAAGTCGCGGGTCTGTTCGCCCGGGCCGTAGCCTTCCCAGGCGCCGAAGAGCTTCACTTTGCCTTCGGCCTTGAACTGGTTGTACATCTGGAAAGCCATGGAGGCCATTTTGCCCTTGTGGTTTTCCTGCGGGCCGTAGACGTTGAAATAGCGCAGGCCCACGGCCTGGCTTTCCAGGTTCGCCGCGCAACGGCGGAAATAGTTGTCGAAGAACAGTTTCGAGAAGGCGTACACGTTCAGCGCCTCTTCGCATTCCGGCTTCTCCGTGAAGCCGTGCTTGCCGCTGCCGTAGGTCGAAGCGGACGAAGCATACAGGAACTGGATCTTGCGGTCCGTGGCGAAATGGAACAGCCGCTTCGTGTATTCGAAGTTGTTGTCCATCATGTATTTGCCATTGTATTCCATGGTGTCCGAGCAGGCGCCTTCGTGGAAGATGACGTCGATCTTCTCGTGGTCGAATTTCCCCGCCTTCAGGGCTTCGCCGAAGTCGACCTTGTCCATGTAGTCCATGACCTTCAGGGCCTGGATGTTCTTGAACTTCACCATGTTGGTCAGATTGTCCACGACGAGGATGTCGTCGCGGCCCCGTTCGTTCAGGCCTTTGACGATGTTGCTGCCGATGAATCCGGCACCACCGGTTACGATGATCATAATTTCCCCTCCCGTACGAGGCCTGCAATCTTCTCAATCAGGCCCGTCGTCGAATATCCTTCTTCAAATTTGATGATTTCCACTTTGCCGGCATATTCACGGCCCGCCACCTGGTCCGGACGGTAATCGCCGCCCTTGACGAGGATGTCCGGCCGGATCGTCCTGATCAGTTTCGCCGGCGTGTCTTCGCGGAAGATGACCACGGCGTCCACACACGACAGGGAGGCGAGGATGCGGGCCCGGTCCAGTTCACGGACCAGGGGGCGCGTCCCGCCCTTCAGGCGCCGTACGGAATCGTCGGAGTTGAGCCCGACGATGAGGTGCTTGCCCAGTTTGGCCGCCTTTTCCAGGTAGGACACATGGCCCACATGGAGGATGTCGAAGCATCCATTTGTAAAAACGATCTTTTCCCCGCTTTTATGCCAGATGGAAGCCAGGTCGGCAATCTCCTTCCAGGACAAGGGCCGGAACCCGTAGCCGAGTTTCCGCTCTTCTGCCAGCAGGTCCGTCAGCAGCTCATCCCGGTGCACGGGATAAGTGCCCACCTTGCCGACCACGATGCCCGAGGCCCGGTTCGCCATATAGACCGCTTCCGGCAGGGACAGTCCGCCGGCCGCCGCCGCAATGAGGCTGGCTGCCGCCGTGTCGCCGGCGCCGGAAACATCGAACACCTCCAGGGCGGTAGCGGGGCTGTGGATGACCGTGCGATGGCCGCCCACGAGGGTCATGCCCTTTTCACTGCGCGTCACGACCACGTTCCCGATATGGTAGCGTTCCCGCGCCATGGAAGCCAGCTGCAGCACCGGGGCGTCTTCGTTGGGAACGGTCTGCCCGGCGGCTTCGCACATTTCCTTCAGATTCGGCGTGATGAAGGTGCACCCGTCGTATTTTTCCCAGTGCGGCCCTTTCGGGTCCACCAGGATGGGGATGTGGTGCACCTGGGCCATGCGGATGAGCCACTGGCAGAAGTCGTCGGAACAGACGCCTTTGGCATAATCCGAGACGGCGATACCGTCGAGGCCCTTCTCCAGCCGGCCCAGGAACCACTGCTTCAAGGCGTCGGCTTCCGCGCGGTCCAGGTCGCCCACTTCCTCAAAATCAAGGCGGAGCATCTGCTGCCGCGCGCCGAGGATGCGCATCTTCGTAATGGTGGAGCGGTGCGGCGACTTCACCAGTCCCGAGGCATCGATGCAGGCGTCCGCCAGCAGCCCGTCGAGGATGCGGCGGTTGTCGTCGTCCCCCGTCACGCCGGCTACGAAGACCTGGCAGCCCAGGCCCGCCAGGTTCGCCGCCACATTGGCCGCGCCGCCCAAAACGGACCGGATCTGCTGCACATGGTTCACGGGAACCGGTGCTTCCGGGGAAATGCGCTTCACTTCACCGTAAAAGTAACGGTCCACCATGACGTCGCCCACCACGGCGATGCGCAGGCTCTGAATCTTTTCCGCTACAAAGGTTGTGCAATCCAGGTTGTTCATTCGTGATCCACCAATTCACACAGGATATGGCCCATGAGGATATGCATTTCCTGGGCCCGGGCCGTCACTTTGGCAGGCACGGCCAGGCAGATGTCGCAGACCGAGGCCATCCTGCCGCCGCCCTCGGCAGTCATGCCGACGCAGGCGATGCCCTTCTTTCGGGCTTCCTCAATGGCCAGCAGCACGTTTTTGCTGTTGCCCGACGTGGAAATGCCGAAAAGCACGTCGCCGGCCCCGCCCAGGGCCTGTACCTGGCGGGCGAAGACCGTTTCATAGCCGTAGTCGTTGGCCACGGCCGTCAGGATCGACGTGTCGACCGTCAGGGCGATGGCAGGCAGACCGCGCCGTTCCTTCTGGAACCGCCCGACGAATTCCGCCGCCAGATGCTGGCTGTCCGCCGCGCTGCCGCCGTTGCCGCAGAACAGCACCTTGTGCCCCGCGGCCAGGGCCTTTTCCACCAGGTCCGCCGCCTGTCCTAGCTTTTCCGGCAGGTCCGACGCCAGGAGGCGGTCCAACACTTCCCGGTGCTCTTCCATACGCTTCGTGATAAGCTGGTTCAAATCGTAATCATCCTTTCCCTGCGCGGATCCCCTTCCCGGCCGATCCGCCTGCGGCCCTTACCAGAACAGAAGGTCCAGTTTGACCGTCCACTGGTTGTCGCCGCCATTGTAATGTTTCTGTTCGTAGGCACCGGACAGGACCCAGCAGCAGAACCGGTGCGACCAGATATAGGTCGTCGAATAATGGCCGTGCGTGTACGATCCCTTGTCCGAATTGTAGCGGTCCACGATGGTGAACGTGTTGTGGTCATCGGGGCGCCACGAAATACCCGAGCGCCATTCCTTCGCAAAGTCCGGCTGGCCCAGGGAAAAGTTGTAGCTCGTCTTGTGTTCGTCGTGATACGTTTCCCAGATGCTCCACTTGGGGGAGAAGTTGAAGCCCAGCGTGCCCTGGTAGACGTTGGAGCTCAGATGCTTGCCCCAGCGCCGCTGGTTGACGGGGTTGCTCTCGTCGACCCAGCGCCGTCCGGCGGACAGGTCCAGATACAGCTTTTTGCCGCCCAGGGGATAGATGCGGTCATGTTTCAGCATGACCACCTTGTCCGTGTGCCAGCTCTGCCACCGGTTTACGTTGTATTTCCACAAACCGTGCGTAATATGGCCCGACACACTCAGCGGCAGCCCTTTCGCGATGCGGTGCGGTTTCAGGAACAGGCCCCAGTCGGTCTTCTTGTGCAGCCAGATGCCTTCGTCGATGGCATCATTGTCACTGTCGTATACCCAGCCGTCGTTGAAGCGCAGGTAAAAGTCCCGTTCGTCGTGTTTCAGGCTGTAGTAAGGCTTGTAATGGGACTTGCTGTAATAGATCTGGTGCATGTAGAACGTCGTCGGGTTCTTCAGCAGGGGATTGCCGACCGGCGTTTCATAATCGAGGGCCAGATAGAAGCCCTTGTTGTCATTCCAGCCGATACGCGGCATGGTGCGCTCCGTCGACTGGCTGAAATCATTGATCCAGGTTTTACGGGAATAGACATGGACCCCACGGATGAAGACCTGCACGTCGCGGGCCACGATCCGCTTGTTCGGTACGATGGTGATGGTCTTCGCCTTCACGGAAAGGCAGGGCGGATGTTTGACCGCCGGGCAGCGCGTCGTCGTGCCGCCCTCGTCGATGACGATCATGCCGTTTTCAAGGACCGCGTGGGGGGCCCGGTAGAAATCCTTCTGGCTCTTGCCTTCCAGACGGCGCACTTCGCCGGTCTCCGTATTGAAGTTGTAATGGACCCACTGGCCGGTCATCCGGTTCAGGGGTTCCACCAGGGTGCCGCCTTCCAGCAGCCACACGTCGCCCGTCTTGGCGTTGCCCACGGCCTTCGTCGTATACAGGGTCTGCGTACCCTGCACCATCTTCACGTTGCCCGTGACGATGAAGTCGCCCGACTCGTTGGCGTACTGGGCTTCGTCCCCCGTAATCGTCAGCGGCAGCGTGCGCGTTTCCGAATTGGCCGCAGCGCCCTGTTTCGTACGGGACAGGACACCGTCCTCATAGGTCTGTTCCGGCGGCTGGTCCGCCGCTTCCCGGGCCGCTTCCCCGGTTTTGCCGCTCCGCCGTGCCGCCGCGCGCCGTTGTGCGCCTGCGTCCCTGCTGCGGGACTGCACCTCGGACTTTTCTGTCAGGATGCCTTCCTCCCCGCCGTCAGCCGGCCGTTTCCAGTCGTTGACGATGGCAGGAGCCGTCTGCGTGCCGGGATTGGCGTATTTGTCGAAGTGGCTGTATTCATCCACCGTGTCATCCGAAGCAAAGACCGGCGCCGTCAACGTCAGGCCTGCCAGCAGGATGGCAGCTGCTGTCTTCTTGTTCATGGGAAAACCTCCGTCTTCCATTCAGGTTCGTCGGACAATAGTCCATTTAACATTATAACATAAAACACAAGAAAAAAATACCGGCAGGAGAGCCTTTTCTCCCGCCGGTACGGCGTGTTACAGGATATGTCATCAGGCAGCTGCCGCATCAGGATCCGCAGCGCCCGCATCGGCATCCGCCGTGGCCGCCGCATCATTGCCGGAAGCGGTGTAGATGATGCCGTTCACGTTCTGGTCCTGCGTGACCTGCACGTAGGTCGTGCCCCCTTCCGGAATGACGATGGACTGGCCCGTCACGAAAGCACCGCCGATGGCGCCGATGGGGCCGAGGACGACCATGCCGCCGATGGTGGCACCGGCTGCGCCGGCTGCCGTCTTCGCCTGCTGTTTGGCCAGTTTGCCGATGTAGACGGGTACGGTGGAGCCGTCCACGGCATAGATGTGGCTGAAGTCCACGTTGATCTTGGCATCGCGGCCGAAGCTGCCAGGCTGTTTGACCTCTTTCACCCTGGCCACGCCCGAAGCGCCTTTCGCCAGGACCAGTACGTCGTTGACATACACGTTGTCGGCCACGATGAAGCTGACCGGGTCACCGGGCTGCGCCGTCTTGCTGGACAGCGGCGCCGTGAACTCGATCTTCACGAGGGAATCCTTTGGCAGGACCGTGTTTTCCACGGGCACCTGGCCGCCCGTATAAGCCGTTTCCACGAGGGAACCCAGGCGCGCTTCCAGCGAACCGCTCTTCGGCGAGCCGTAAATCGTCGTTTCCAGCTCCTCGATACGGGTCTTGGCCGGACCGGCTGTCAGGCGCGCGTTGAAGCGGCTGTCCACCGCATTCAGCTGCTGCAGGAAGCTGCCATTGCCGCCGTTGGTGCCGCACACATAGTCATAGGCCGTCTGGATGCGGTCCAGAATGTTCTGCCCGTCTTCCTCATGGCCGTACAGGTCGTCTTCCAGGCTCTGGATGCGGGCCAGCATGGAATCCTCCTGGTGCGTTCCGTATAACGTGTTCTCCATGGCGTCCAGCTGCTCCGAAGCCACGTGTGTCACTTCGGCGAAAGCCGTCGTGGCAAGGCCGAGGCAGACGACGAAGGCTGCAATCAAAGAAACGAGTTTTTTCATTTGGGCTTCCTCCTTACTTTCTCACATATATAAACATTATAGCATATTTAGTGTGTGAAATGTAAAAAACGTGGACAAACCACAATTTTTCCTGCAACCCGGTCCGTCCACGCTGATGCCCGCCTTCATTTCCGTTCCCACCGGACGCAGCTCGCATCGAAGGCCGCGCCGATGGCGTCGAGCCGCGCGAAACGGCGGCGGTGCTGCGCCCGTTTCGAAGGCTTCAGTTCGCTCATGTCCTTGCGGTATTCTTCCACAGGCAGGCGGAAGAAGCGGCCGTCCGCTTCGCAGGGAACGCCTCCGCACTCCTTCCAGAAGGCGCCGAAATCCGTCTTCAACTTGCGGTCGCGGCGCACGTGGTTCATGGCGTAATACCCCTCGTTCGTCACGGCGTAAATCTCGTCCATCCCCAGGCAGCGGGCCAGATTCCGCAGGCCGTAGAAGACCAGGTTCTTCGTACGGTAGCCGAAAAACTCCTTCGTCAGCCGCTTGATGACGGCGCTGCCGTTCGGCGTGCCCTGCAGGGCGCCGATCCAGACGGCGTCCTTCGCGGGATCCGTCAGGCTTTTGCCGAACCAGAACATGATCTGGTACAGCGCCTCGTCCCCCAGCTCCAGGACCAGGGACAGACAGCCTTCCTTGCGCTGCCCCGCGTTGAACCACAGATCCATGTGCAGCGGCTTGCCGTCCGACTCCTCCTGCCACAGGAGGATGCGCCCGCCCGTGTTGGTCCTCCCGTCGGTCTCCGCATAGAGCGTGCGCAGCGCTTCCGGCTGGAAGCGGCGCTCCATGAATTCCACATGGCCGCGGATCAGGTCCCAGCGGTCCTGCCAGCCGGACCCTTTGTAGAAGAAGGCCCGGGTCACCTGCTCCGCAAAAGCCGGCGTGCCTTTCAGCATAGCCGCCCGTTCCGGCGTGGCCGCGAAAAAGCCGAGCACCTCGTCCATCAGGGCGGAATGCATGCGGCAGCGCGCACGGAACACCAGGTACCGCTTCATTTCCTTCCAGTGTTCCGTATTGTACAGGCGGTGCCCGATATAGTGCAACATGTCCGTATCCATGTAACCTCTCCTTATTGCAGCGTTCTCTCAACCATTATCCAAAATCATGAAGGCCTCCACGTGGAGCGACGGATCGCCTTCCACCTTCACGTGGCACGCCAGTTCGCGGTTCCAGTCCCGGGCCAGGTTCTGCTGCAGGTACTCCGCCTCCAGCGGATGGGCCACGACGAGGAGGTCCTTCGTGCTGCCCTGCTTCTTCAGCAGACTGCGGATGCGCCGCTTGATTTCCAGCGCAACAGCCTCCTTCGACGGCACGCGCCCCGTGCCGTTGCACGTGGGGCAGTCCGTATAGAGGACGGCCTCCAGGTTCTGCCGGGACTTTTTGCGGGTGACCTCCACCAGGTTCAGGACTGTGATGTCCTGGATGCGGGGCCGCATCCGGTCGCCCTGGAAGGCTTCCTCCAGCAGGGACAGGACCTCCTTCCGGTGGGCCTCGGAATGCATGTCGATGAAATCGATGACGATGATGCCGCCGATATCGCGGAGCCGCAGCTGATGCGCAATCTCGCGGGCCGCCTGGCGGTTTATCTCCATGATGGTCTCTTCCAGGTTCTCCTTGCCGCTGTAGCTGCCGCTGTTGACATCGATGACCGTCATGGCCTCGGCGTGGTCGATGACCAGGTAGCCGCCGTCCGGCAGATCCACGCGCCGGTCCGGCAGGGACGCGATGACGTCCGCCAGCCCGCAGGCCGCGAACACATCTTCCGCGCCAGTGTACAGCTCCAGCATATCCGTGCGGGCGCGGGGCAGGCGCTCCAACAGGGCCTTGACGCGCCCGAAGGCGTCGGGACTGTCGATGACGATGCGGTCGATGTCCTTGTTCAGGTAATCCCGCACAATGCGGACGGACAGGTCCAGTTCGCGGTGCAGGAAGGCCGGCGCCTTCGCCAGCTTCGCCTTCGTCTCGACAACCTTCCACTCCGACAGCAGGCTCGCGATATCCGCTTCGATGACATCGGCACTGATCCCTTCCGCCGCCGTGCGGACCACGATACCCATCTGTTCCGGCTGGCATTGCGACGCAATGGCGTGCAGCCGGTCCCGTTCCGCCGCATCCCCGATTTTGCGGGAGATGCCGATGGAGTCAGACTGGGGGAAGAGGACGACATAGCGCCCGGGGAACGTGATTTCCCGGCTGGCCGTCGGTCCCTTCGTGCCGCGCGGATCCTTCGTGATCTGCACCATGACGGACATGCCCTCCGTCAGGTCGTGGCTGTCGCCGAGATACAGGAAGGCATTGCGTTCCAGGCCGATGTCCACGAAAGCCGCCTGGATACCCGGCACAATGTTGCTCACACGGCCCAGGAAGACACTCCCGACCAGGTGGGCCGACATGGCCCGTTCCACCAGGTATTCCTGCAGTATCCCGTCTTCGACGAGACCCATGCGCACTTCTTCCGGCGTACTCCCGATGATGATCTGCTGTGCCACGGCCGTCCCTCCTTTCCGGTTCCCGGGTTGCGGCCGCCGCTCAGCGGCAGACGGCCTTGTTGTCGAGCAGGGGCAGGTGCGTCCCGTCCGGCCCGACGCGGTACAGGCTCACCCGTTCGATATCCGCCCGGACGACGGCCAGGTCCAGGCCGTACGCTTCGCGCAGCGTGTTCAACAGGTCCACAGCCTTCATGCTGCCGCCGGGCGTGATGCGGATGTCGAAGGTGAACACCAGGGCGGTCTCCCCCCGGGCCTTTGCGTCCCGGGCCGCCTCCCCCGTGATTTCCGCCGGGCCCACGGCCAGGCGGGGAATATACTGCTTCACGTCGATGCGTTTGACCTTCTTTTTCGCCTTGGGGGCCGCCTTTTCAAAAAACAGCTCCGGCGCCGCGTTGAACTGCGCCACGGCCGCTTCGGCCTGCTCCACGCTGCCGGCACAGGGCACCGTCACCCGGTAGCCCGCCCCGCCGGCCGCCGCCATCAGGGCCCGGGCATGGTCATCGGCGGCATCGTAATCGAGCACGCGGATTCCCCGGGGCAGGGCCTTGGCGAAGGCTTCCGCCGCTTTGGCCGGCACCACGGGCTCCGTCAATTCCAGTTCCACATATTCCGCCTGGCTCACGACGCCTACGCCGAGGGCCGACGCCAGGGAGAACTTCATATGGGGGTTGAAGCCCTGGGAATAGGCCACGGGCAGCCTGGCGCGCCGGAAAGCGCGGCCGATGGTGCGCAGGTATTCCAGGTGCGAAATGAAGCGGATCTCTTTGTCTTTCGTGATACGGAACCGCAGCTTCATTCTGCCACCCCCTCTGCCGCCGGCGTGCCGGCCGCCTTGTAAGCCGTTGCCGCCGCCACCTGCGCCACCGCCGGAGCAAGCAGGTCGTAACCGGCCGCCGCGGCCGCAGCCCGCAGCGCTTTGCGCACGGACGCCGTCCGTTCCGCCGCAGGCACGAACTTCGGTTCCGCGGAAGCGTCATAGGCATGGCCGCTGTAATCCACGACGGGGACCCCCAGTTTCTGGCAGACGCCGCAGCCGTTGCACTTTCCCTGGCGGCAATCCTTCGTCAGCATCTGTTCCTTCGCCCTGGCGTATTCACGGGCCAGGAAGGCACGGCTCACGCCGGGCTGCAGATGTTCCCACGGGAACCGTTCTGTTTCGCCGCGCAGACGGTGGTTGTAGAAGTCCGGATCCACCCCCGCCTCCTGCAGGGCCTGCTGCCAACGGTCGTAACGGAACTGGTCGCCCCAGCCGTCGAAGGACTCGCCGGCCTTCCAGGCCAGGTACAGGGCCTTGCCCAGGCGGCGGTCGCCGCGGGCGAAGACGCCTTCCATGATGCTCGTCTGGCTGTCATGGTACTGGAAGGTGATGTTCTTGACACGCAGGGCCTCGATCAGCAGGCGCTGTTTGCGCCGGATTTCATCCAGCGTGTCCTGGGGAACCCACTGGAACGCCGTATAGGGTTTCGGCACGAAGGAAGCGGTACTGACCGTCACCTGGCAGCCGCCGTGCCCCGTAATCTCCTTGTACTTCCACTGCACTTTGCGGGCCAGCCTGGCGATAGCCAGGACATCTTCGTCCGTTTCGCCGGGCAGGCCGATCATAAAGTACAGCTTGACCTTGCTCCAGCCGTTCTCGAAGGCGCCGCTGACGGCGTTCATCAGGTCCTCTTCCGTCACGCCCTTGTTGATGATGTCGCGCATGCGCTGGCTCCCCGCCTCCGGCGCAAAAGTCAGGCCGCTCTTGCGTACGACCTGCACCTTTTTTGCGATATCGACGGAAAAGGCGTCGATGCGCAGGCTCGGCAGGGACACGCTCACGTCGCGGGACCGGAAATCGGCAATCATGGTGTCGAGGAAACAGGGCAGGCAGGAATAATCCGCCGTGCTCAGGGACACAAGGGAGATTTCGTCATACCCCGTGTTATCGACCTGGCGGTGGGCCACCTCCCGCAGCACTTCGGGCCGGCGTTCGCGCACAGGGCGGTATACCATGCCGGCGTGGCAGAACCGGCAGCCGCGGCTGCAGCCACGGAACATTTCGAGCATGATGCGGTCGTGGACGATTTCCCCGAACGGCACGACCGGCGCCGTCGGGAAGTCGACCTTGTTGAGGTCCGCCACGACGCGTTTTTCAACGCAGGCCGGCGCCGCCGGGTCCGTCACCTTCATGCGGGCCAGCGTGCCGTCCCCGTTATATTCCGGTTCATAGAATTCCGGCACGTAGATGCCGGGAATCTGCTGGGCGCGGTGCAGAAATCCCTTGCGGCCGCCGGGACGGCCTTCCTCCTTCCACTGGCGCAGCGCCTCCAGCACCTCGGGCAACGCCTCTTCGCCGTCGCCGATGAGGGCCAGGTCGATGAAGTCCGCCAGCGGTTCCGGGTTGAACACGCAGGGGCCGCCCACGAGGACGAGGGGTTCGTCGTCGCGCCGTTCGGCCTTGCGCACGGTCACGCCGCCCAGATCCAGCATATTGAGGATGTTCGTATAGGACAATTCATACTGGAGGGTGAACCCGACGGCGTCCAGCTCCGACAACGCCTGCTTCGTCTCCAGCGTCGTCAGGACCACGCCGCGTTCGCGCATAAGCTTCTCCATGTCGACCCAGGGCGCATACACCCGTTCCGCCGCAATGCCGTCCATCTTGTTCACCAGGTGGTAGAGGATCTTGAACCCAAGGTAGCTCATACCGACCTCGTAGACATCGGGAAAAGCCAGGGCCATGCGCACTTCGGCATCCTTCTTGACGATGCTGCCGAATTCCCCTCCCGTGTAGCGGTCCGGCCGCTTCACCGCCGCCAGCATATCTATCGTTAACTCTTTCTTCATGTAAGATGTCTCCTTCGTTTCGTCGGCAGCCGGACGGACGGTACACCGTGCCGCCGGCGCCCCTTGTCAGAACTGCAGTCTTGCCTGGTGCATGTGGATGTTCAGCAGCAGTCCCACCATGACCATGTTCGTCGTGAGGGAACTGACGCCGTAGCTGAGGAACGGCAGCGGTACGCCCGTGACCGGCATGATGCCCGCCGTCATGCCCACGTTGACGAGGACATGGAAGAGCAGCATGCCCGTGACGCCCGTCGCCAGCAGCTGGCCGAAGCGGTCCTCCGCGTTGAGGGCGATGCGCAGGGCGCGCCAGATCAGGACCAGGTAGAGCAGCAGGATGATGGTGACGCCGATAAAGCCGAATTCCTCCCCCGCCACGGCGAAGATGAAGTCCGTGTGGTTTTCGGGCAGGAAACTCAACTGGCTCTGGGTTCCCTGCATCCAGCCCTTGCCGAAGAGCATGCCGCTGCCGATGGCGATTTTCGACTGGATGACGTGGTACCCGGCGCCGTAGGGATCCAGTTCGGGGTCCAGAAAGACGCGGATCCGGTTGCGCTGGTACTCATGGAGCAGGTGCCAGAGAAGCGGCGCGCTGCAGGCGCCGATGGCTCCGGCGATGCCGATCCACTTCACCTTGAAGCCGCAGACCCAGAACATGCTGCACGCGATGGACGCGAAGACCAGGGCCGTGCCCAGGTCGGGTTGCCGCAGGACCAGCACGAACGGGACCAGGACGAAGGCCATGGGGGCCAGGTAATCCTTCAAACTGTCCATGTATTCCCGCTGTTTGTCCAGGAAGGACGCCAGGCAGATGATCATGAGGGCCTTCGAGAATTCACTGGGCTGGAAGGTGACCGGCCCGACGCGGATCCACCGCTGGGCCCCCAGGCTCGTATGACCGAAGAGGGCCACCGCCACCAGCAGGACCAGCATGAAAATGTAGAGCTGCTTGGAAATGGCTGTCAGCGAGTGATAATCGATGCGCATCATGAAGATCACGACGGCGATGTTGATCCCGATGAAGAGGCCCTGACGCAGGACAAAGCGGTTTTGTCCCGAAGCGACGGCGTCCGCGTGGGTCGCGCTGCCGATCAGGATCAGGCCGGTGACCATGAGGGCCGCGACCGTCAGGACCAGGATCCAGTCCATGTTTCTTAAATAGCGCTGCAAGGCAGATACCTCGTTCTGCCGGTACGGAGTACCGGCCTCACTTTCCCCGTGCCGCGGGCTTCCCGTCCCCTTCGGCCTTGGGCTTCAGGTTGGGATACCCCAGCAGATAATTGTTCAAGACTTCGTATATGATGGGCGCGGACGCCGTGCTGCCGAAACCGCCCTGCTCCACGATGCAGACCAGGACGAGGGTCGGCCGGTCCGCCGGGGCATAGGCGATAAACCAGCTGTGGTCGCGGCCGTGCGGGTTTTCCGCCGTGCCGGTCTTGCCGGCGATGGCCTGCGGCAGGCCCGAGAACCAGGCCGCCGTACCGCCGGCCCGGGTCACATCCTTGAGCCCGTTCTGGATGCGGGTGACCGTGTCCTCGCTGATGCCTAGGCTGCGCGCCGCAGGACGGGCCGGCACCGAAACCGTGGTGCCCTCGTTATCCAGCACCTTGTCCACCAGATACGGCGGGTGGATGGTGCCTCCTGCCGCCACGGCCGACAGCATCTGCGCGAGCTGGATGGGCGTGACCAGGGTGAGGCCCTGGCCGATGGCCGTGTTGAACGTGTCGCCCAGATACCACTCTTCCTTCAGCAGCTTCTGCTTGACCGCCGGGCTGGCGATGACGCCGGACGCCTCGCCGGGCAGCGTGATGCCCGTCTTTTTGCCGAGGCCGTACTTGCGGGCATACTCGTCCAGTGTGTCGATGCCCACGCGGCGGCCCACTTCGTAAAAATACACGTTATCCGACATGGCGAAGGCCCGCTGGAAATTCAACCAGCCCAGCGCTTCGCCGCCGGCATTGCGCATATCGATGAGCCAGTGGCGCCCCGAGTCGAAAATCAATTCCTCCGGACCGACCTTATGCGTTTCCAGGCCTGCCGAACCGGTGATGACCTTGAAGGTCGAACCGGCGGGATATTCGCCGTCGATGACCTTGTTGTTCAGCGGATGATGGGGATTGTTGTTGATGCGGTTCCAGTTTTTGGCCGAAATACCGCCGACGAACCAGTTCGAATCGAAGTCCGGCCGCGAGGCCAGGGCTTTCACCGCCCCCGTATTGGGATCCATGGCCACGGCCGCGGCCGCCTGCACACCCAGTTCCGCCAGGTGGTGGTCCATGGCGTCTTCCAACGTCTTCTGCAGCCGGTAGTCGATGGTCAGCACCAGGTTCCTGCCCGTCCGGGGCGGCTGCCCCGCCAATTGCTGGACCACCCGGCCCCGTACGTCGACCTCCTCGGTCTTGCGGCCGTTCACGCCGCGCAGGTCCCCGTCGTACACCCATTCCAGACCGTCCTTGCCGACGATGCTGCCCTGGGGCAGCCCCTTGTAGCGGCCCCGGGTCATCTGTTCTTCCGAAATTTCGCCCACGTACCCGAGCACATGGGAGGCCAGGCCGGGATACACGTACCGGCGGATGGCCTGCGAATCAAGCGACACGCCGGGCAGGTCCCTGGCATTCTCTTCCAGGATCGTGACTTCCTTCATGCTCAGTTCCGTCTTGAGGGGTACCGGTTCGTAGGTCTCTTTCGCTTTCGCGACTTTCGCCCGGATGTCCTCCTCCGTCATGCCCAGAATGGGGGCGAGCCGCCGGACTTCGTCATCCGACAGCTTGTGCCCCGGCATGATGGTCAGCACGAAGGCCGGTATGTTATCGGCCAGGACAACGCCGTTGCAATCGTAGATCTTGCCGCGCGGCGCCATGAGGAGGACGCTGCGCATGCGGTTTCCGTCCGCCTGGGCGCCGTAATACAGGCCCTTGTACAGCTGCAGCCACGCCATGCGCCCCACAAGGATCACGAAGGCGAAAAGGGACAGGGCCAGCAGTATCTTGAGCCGGCCCGCTGAAAGCTTATTTTCCATAGGACGGTTCCTCTTCCTGCTGCCACTTGAACTGCTTCCACAGCAGCAGTTCCACCGGGACAGTCAGGATCATGTTGCTCACGCAGTACCGGAGGCTTTCCCACAGATAGGGCGCCGCCGTCTCGGCGGCAGAACCGCTCAGCCAGAGCACCGGCACGGCGTACAGGACACGCAGTGCCACGCTGATACCCCCGACAAGGAGCACGTGGTACCCGTGGTTGTTTTTGAAGATCATTTCCTTGATACAGCCTATGCCGTACCCCGTCATGCCCCGCGTCAGGAGGCAGAAACCGAACACGGACGGCGACGACAGGTCCTGCAGCAGGCCGAACAGCACCCCTGCCAGCAGCCCCGTGCGGGGGCCGTAAAACAAAGCAAGGGTATAAATAAAAATCAAGGGCAGGTCAAAAAACAGACTGCCCCTGAAAAGACCGATGGAAGTAGTCTGCAGTATCAGGATGACAAAAGCCGTCACCAGCCATGACCACATTCTCATTCCATGCCTCCCGCTTTCGGTTTGTTCGCTTCCTCCGCCGCCTTTGCTTCGCGTATTTCCCTGGCAATCAACGACGCTTCGTCCACATGCAGCACGACGAAGACCTTGTCCAGTACGCGCAGGTTGGCCGCCGGTTCGATTTCCGCCGTCTTCTGCAGACCGACGGGATCGAGTCCCGCCTTCAGCACCTTGCCGATGTACACGCCGGCCGGGTATTTGCCGCCCAGGCCGTTGGTGACGATGAGGTCTCCCTCGCGGATGTCCGCATTCTGCCCGATATACAGCATCTGCAGGTTGGCGCTGGTCGGACCGTGCCCCGCCAGCACGCCGACGGCATCGGAGCCGTACCGCTGCACCTTCACGCCGATCCGCGACCGGCTGCTCGAAATGTAGCGCACCCGGCTGTAATGGTCGTAGACCTCTCCCACGATGCCGGCCAGGCCGGCGCTCGTCGTAACGAGCATATCCTCGCGGATGCCGTCGCCGAACCCTTTGTCCAGGAAAAAGTATTCATGCAGGTCGCCCAGGTCGAACCCCACGACACGGGCCGGCAGCAGCGTCTCTTCACCGTGGGCCTGCTTATACCCGACCAGGGACCGCAGCTGGTCGTTTTCCGCTTCCAGCCGCGCGATGCGGTACTCCGCACTGTCCAGGTCCTGCAGGCGCCGCTTCAATGTTGCATTTTCCGTCTGAAGCGTACTGTTCAGGCGCTGCGATTCCTGAAACGCCGCCACTTTGTCGTGGACGAACAGGACGGCCGCATTGAACGGCAGCAGCACCGTGCCGACGGCGCGGTTCACCAGGGGGAAACGCCACCGCTGGCTGACAGCCAGCACCATGCAGGCCACCATGGCCAGAGCAGCCAGTACGGCCACAAATTGCTGTTTCTTCATAGCATGTCAGTCTGTCTATTACAGTTTGCTGTTGGAAGACATAAAGCCTTTCTTGTATTGATCGATGTTTTCGACACAGATGCCCGTGCCCAGCACGACGCAGGTCAGGGCGTCGTCGCTTACGAAGACCGGCATATGGGTCTGCTCGCTCAGCAGGTTGTCCAGATTGCGCAGCAGGGACGAACCGCCGGTCATGACGATGCCGTGGTCGATGATGTCCGACGCCAGTTCAGGCGGCGTCTTCTCCAGCGTGCTGCGCACCGCTTCCACAATGGCCGCCACCGGCTCCTCGATGCCCGTGCAGATCTGGTTCGCGTTGATGACCAGGTTCTTCGGCAGGCCGCTCACCATGTCGCGGCCGCGGATCTCCATGGTTTCCGGATTTTCCACGAACCGGGCCGTCCCGATCTTGATCTTGATCTCTTCCGCCGTGCGCTCGCCGATGAGCAGGCTGAAGGTCTTGCGGATGTAGCGGGCAATCGCTTCGTCAATGGCATCGCCGCCCGTACGGATGGAGCAGGAGACGACGATACCGCCGAGGGAAATGACGGCCACTTCGCACGTGCCGCCGCCGATGTCGACGACCATGCTGCCCGTCGCTTCCTGCACAGGCAGGCCCGCGCCGATGGCGGCAGCCATGGGCTCCTCAATCAGGTAGGCTTCGCGGGCGCCGGCCTGGATGGCTGCATCCACGACGGCCCGCTTCTCCACTTCCGTCACGCCGCTCGGCACGCCGATGACGATACGGGGGCGCAGGAACGTATGCCGGCCCAGGGCCCGGTGGATGAAGTATTTCAGCATGGACTGGGTGATGTCGAAATCAGCGATGACGCCGTCCTTCATGGGACGGATGGCAGCGATGTTGCCCGGCGTGCGGCCGATCATGGCCTTGGCTTCCGCGCCGATTTCCAGCACCTCGTTCGTTTCGCTGTCCACTGCCACGACGGACGGCTCATGGATGATGATGCCCTTGCCCTTGCAGTGTACCAATGTATTCGCCGTTCCCAAGTCGATGCCCAGGTCATAGGAAAAATTCCGTAAAAAGTTGAACATCCTTTTCACACCTCATCAAAACATAAAGGACTTCACAAATCGCCGTGTTCCTTGAAACTGTAGTAGACCCCGTCGCCGATGACCAGGTGGTCCAGCACGGGGATCCCCATGATTTCCCCGGTCTGTGTCAGGACGCGCGTCAGGCTGCGATCTTCGCGGCTGGGTGCCGGGTCGCCCGACGGATGGTTATGCACCACCAGGATGCTTGCGGCATGGGCCGTAATGGCCGGGGCAAACACCTCGCGCGGGTGCACGACGGCGCTGTTCAGCGAACCTTCGGCAATCTGTTCGGTTTGGATGACACGGTTCTTCGTGTTTAAAAGCAGAACCAGAAACCGCTCGTGGGTTTCATTCCTTAGTCTGCCCATCAGATACTGAGCTCCTGCTTCGGGAGAGTCAATGCACTCCGACTCAACAGCTGATGCGCAAGCTACCCGTTTGCCCAGCTCCAGCGCCGCCAGGATGCGTGCCGACCGGGCCGTTCCCAGGCCTTTGATCTGGCTGAAATCCTGCACATGCCGCCAGCGGGCGACTTCGCGGTACAACCGTTCATGGACCGTCAGTTCCTCGGCTATCTGCAAGGCCGATTTCTGCCTCGTACCGCTGCCGATCAGAATGGCCAGCAGCTCCGCATTGGTCAGGGCCTGGGCCCCCAGTGCGCAAAGCCGCTCCCGCGGCCGGTCCGTTCTACATAATTCCCGCATCTTGAAATGCGTCAAGCCATCACACTCCTTTTCCACACCGTCTGCATCCGTTTTGCGGCTCTCCGTCCGCCTGCAGGGCCCCCAGGTCCCGCAGCATCGTATAGACCAGGGTCAGCGGCAGGCCGACCACATTGTCATAGGACCCGCCGATGCGTTCCACCAGCACGGCGCCCTTTCCCTGGATCCCGTAGGCACCGGCCTTGTCCAGCGGTTCGCCCGTGGCCACGTAGGCCGCGATTTCCGCCTCCGTCAGCCGGCGGAACTCCACCGTCGTCGTGGCGACGGCAGCCCGCTCTTGGCCGCGGTAACGCACGGACACGCCGGTCATCACCTCGTGCACGCGGCCCGAAAGGGACCGCAGCATGCGCACCGCATCGCCGGTATCGCGCGGCTTGCCCAGCACCCGGCCGTCAAATGTCACGATGGTGTCGGCCGCCACGACCGGGCAGCCGTCCCCGTACTGCAGCGCGGCTTCCGCCGCCTTGCCGCGGGCATTGTACAGGCACACGTCAGAGGGCGTGCCGTTTTTCTTTTCCGGGAAATCCACCGGGCGGATTTCCGCTTCCCAGCCGATCTGGCGGATCAGGTCGCGCCGCCGGGGAGAAGCCGAAGCCAGCAACACTTTCATCACGGTACCGCCTCCTTCAGCGGCCGCTGTACAGGAAGGACTTGGTATTCTTCGAATCGCCGTCCGCCGCATCGCCGTCGCCGTCGACCACGAATTCCACCGGATCGATGGAGGCGACCGTCAGCTGCTCCTGGCTGCTCACGGCGTCGCGCTTGAAGATGCGCAGGTAGTTGACCGCCACAAAGCCCCAGACGAGGACGCTGCCGACGATGAACGGATAGTACCAGAAATCCATCTGGAAATAGTTGGCGATGGAATAGCCGAACACGAATCCCGCGGCGACGCAGAGGACGGGAAAGGCAAGCATGAAGATTTTCGCCTTCCGCTCGTCAATCTTGCGGTATTCGATGGTGACGTTGTCACCCGGATGGGCGCTGATCGGGTTCCAGCAGTCCACATAGGCGCGCAGGCCCCGTTCATCCGTTTCCTTGAAATTGATGCGCACCTTGGCGCGCTCGCCTTTTCTCGATATGACCGTGCCTTTAATCACGTTGAGACTCCTTTCCGGGGAAAGCCGTCAGGCGTAGGGATGGATCATGATGTACCAGATTCCCACGCCGAAAATGATACCGTACATGATGAGGGCCGCAATCAGACCCTGCCACGTGCGGGGATAGCCGAAATTCATATACTCGCCGAACACGCCGCGGCGGTTGAAGAACGTGTACTTGGTACGGCGCTTGAACCAGCGGGCCTTGTTCTCGGACCCGATGATGCGGGCCGCGGCGATGATGACGAGGAACGAGAATGTAAAGACGATGAGCAGGCGCAGCAAAATGGCCTGGGGATCCACCGCCGTAAAATCAACAAACTGCATTTTTGAAACCCCCTTGCAATCAGAACTCCAGATACTTGTCCGGCATCAGGCGGCGCAGCTCCCGCAGGAACTCGTCGCTGCAGCAGAAGATGACCGCCGCCAGCCCCTTTCCTTCACGGAACGCCAAAATACGCGCCGGGTTCTCGTCCGCCATGTTGTAGCGGTGGATATAGTGGCCGATGCGGGTGCGACGGAAGAAGTCGTGGCGGTAATGCTGGGCAAAGCTCTCGGTCTTCGACAGGTCCACGATATAGCGGCCCTGGCGCCACAGGCCGATGGTCACGATTTCCAGCTGCGTCTTGCGCAGGATGACCTCATACCGGTAGAAGACCTTCCAGATCCAGAGGCCCAGCCACAGCAGGTTCATTCCCACGCCCAGCGTACTGACGTGCCCTGTCGCACGGAACTGGAAGCCCTCGTAGGCCCAGCTCACGCAGATGAGCAGCAGCACCGTATAGGCCGCCGCCATCTTCCCCCGGGCACGGTGCGTCGTCTCCCGGCAGATTTCCCTTGATTCCGATGTTTTCACCAAAGTCCCTCCATATCCCAAGCTGCCGCCCGGCGGAAAACACGCCAAACGGGCATACCTTTTCACAGTACACACTATCCTAAAATAATGCCATATCATTATAGCAAATCCACGCAAAAAAAGATAGTCCAAAATGGGGAAATGAGCCCGAAAAACAGGATGGGGAAACACAAAAAAAGGACAGCCCCGGAGGGCTGCCCCCAAACATCATACTGCCGCGCCGTGCGCTTCAGTTCGTTTCGATGGTGCGGTTGATATAGCGGTTCAGGTTGGACTGCATCCAACGGGCCTGCCAGTCGGTCTTGGTCAGATAAACGTCTTCCGTCTCATCGTAGTAATTGATCTTCTTGTCGTAGTACTTGCCCGTTACGCCGTTGTAGGAAGCGAACTGGCCTTTAACGGTCATCCCGATCATGGATTCCGTACGGAAGTTGTAGAACTTTTCATGGACTTTATCGATGCGCATGGCAACCACGATGTCGGCCCCGGTCTGGGACGCAACGGTCATGAGTGTTGCCTTGTCAAAAGATGCCAGACCCATGTCCGGCACTACCTTGGAAACCGTATCGTCATCGAGCAGCTCGAAATCGGGGTAATGGAACCGGTCCACCATGATGTCCCAATACCAGCTGTTCCAGTCGCTGGGGCGTTCCACCAGTTCTTCATTGACCTGAATCGGTACTACGGCAACCTTCGCCGCTTCCGCCCGGCCGGTAAATCCGGTCGTCAGGCAGAATACGGACAATACCGCCATCATGAGCATTAAAATCTTTTTCATTGTTTTTCCTCCTGCATCACGGCCATGAAAGCCTTTTTCAATGAATTCATTTTATCATACCTGCCGGGTGAATTCCAGTGCCAAATGAGCAAATTCAAGGAATCTTTACACTTTCTTTAAGTTCGGTCCCATCCTGAAAAACAATCCAAATCCACCGTTGTAAAACAAAAAGAGGGACTGTCGGAACAGTCCCTCTTGATTGACTGACTTAATCTGTCAACTGATACGGTCACAGATTAGAAGCGCAGCTGGAATTCGGACCAGATGGTCTTGTTCTTGGTGTCGGAATCGTCGCGGCTCTTCAGGTCATAGTACTTGACGGCAGCCATCATGTTCTTGGCAACCGTGTAGGAAGCAGCTACGCTGTAGCCCTTGAAACCGTCAGCCCACAGGCCCTGGTCTTTGTAGTTGCCGTTCATGGTATGAGCCAGAGCGGATCCAGCCGGCTGATCATAGTAAACAGCCTGGAAGCCGAAGGAACCCGGTTTAGCATAGGAAGCACCCCACAGATCCAGGATGGAATACCAGCCGTTTTCTTCGTCCTCGGCATTGGTGTGCATGTAAGCACCGGTCAGTTTAACGTCGTTAGTGATCTTCCAGCTCAAGCCAGCATGGGTGATGTTAACCTTGTCATCATCCAGTTCTTTACCACCATACTTAGCAGCACTGTCTTTATCCAGAGAAACACTGTTGTAACCAGCAAACAGGTTCACTACATGGCCCAGGTCACCGTTCAGGTTTACGCCCCAGCCGCTGTCAACAGGATTATGCGTTTCATAGCCGTTAGCCTTAGCTTCGGTCAGTTTACCATACCAGCCAAGGAAACGAACCTTGTCGCCATAGGCTACGCTGATGCCATCAAAGGAATCATCGTAAATCATGCCATCAGCCAGGTACAGGCCAGCACGACCAGCTTCTACCTTGGCGCCGCCCAGACGGCCCGTCATGAAGGCGCGGTTAATCTTGACATCATCGTCTTCGCCCTTGTAGTCATACTTACTGGCAGGATCTTTGTGGAAGTACTGGTTGTTTTCCAGACGGGTTACATAGTTCCAGTTGTCGTTGACCTTGCCCGTGAAGATCAGACGGGTACGCAGACGGGCATTGGATTTCTTCCTGTCGTCGGTGCCGGAAGCTTCCAGTTTGTCCTGCGCATAGCTGTAACGGATCTGGCCGGTGATCTTAACGTTGTCGGACTTCTTTTCCAGGGCTGCTACGCGAACGCCCAGGGCATCCAGTTCGTCAGCGAATTCCGCAGCCAGTTTGTCCACGTTGGCACCCTTTGCCATAGCCTTAGCCACGATCTGGGCCATTTCATAACGGGTCATGAGGCGGTCGCCCTTGAAGGTCGTGTCGCCGTAACCGTCGATGACGCCGGCAGCAGCCAGTTTTGCGATGGAGTCATAAGCCCAATGACCGGCAGGTACATCGGAGAACGGGTTGGCTGCATACGCAGAAGCCGTTACGCCCAGAGCCATAGCCATGGCCAGTACTAAAGATTTTTTCATCGTGTTTTCCTCCTTTGTCAGAAAACGTTTTATTTATTACAAAACGTCCCCCAGGAGAACCACTCTTACAGCTCCATCTTTCTGGTGCGAGTTGCCTAGTTTCCTCTACCCGGATGTCACTATCCAATGATTCTTCTTTCGTACGTTTCGTAATATCGGAGAAAACCGCAGGCAGAAAAGTATATTGCGTTTTATGCACAACTTGACGCTTCCTGCTTGCTTTACTTAAATTTTAGCATGGCGGTATGTTTTTACAAATTCCGATTCGGTATAGACAATCGCAATTCAATACCCTAAAAGTTTTTCAAATTCCCAGGCAGTCCTTGTATTGTTCGTTTCTACAAAGTATCGAAATCTGTATGGCAGACTGGGCAGCCGGTTCGATGAATCATAAAAGGGAGGGCCTGCCGAAGCAGTCCCTCCTGATTGATGAATATGGAATTTTCCCTGCGACAGGTACGATTAGAAGCGCAGCTGGAATTCGGACCAGATGGTCTTTACCTTGTTGCCGGAATCTTCCTTGCTCTTCAGGTCGTAGTACTGGACACTGGCCATCATGTTCTTGGCAACCGTGTAGGAAGCAGCTACCTGATACCCCTTAAAGCCGTCGGATGCAAGGCCGGTTTCGTACAGGTCGGCACTCATGGTGTGCATCTGGGCGGACATGGCCGGCTGGTCGTAGTAGACGGCCTGGAACCCGAAGGAGCCGGGTTTCTTGTAATCAGCACCCCACAGATCCAATACGGCGTACCAGCCGTTGTCGTTGTCTTCTGCATTGGTATGCAGATAGCCGCCGGTCAGGGCAACGTCATCGGTGATGTTGAATTTCAGGCCGGCATTGGTGATTTTGGCCTTGTCTTCATTGAACATCACTTTACCGGCATCGTCGCTGCTGACATACCGGCTGCTGTTTTCATGCTTGAAGGAGACTTCCGTGTAGCCGGCAAAGATATCTGTCGCATGGCCCAGGGCCGTGTTGACATTGATGCCCCAAGCCTTGTCGCTCGGATCATCGTCCGTGTTGTCAAAGGCCTCGGTCACTTTGCCGTAGAAGCCGCTGACCTGGAACTTGTCGCCAAAAGTGGCCTGAACGCCATCCAGCAGGTCATCGTACACCATGCCATCGGCCAGCCACAGGTCCTGGCGGCCGGCACTGATATCGACACCACCCAGGCGACCAGTTAAGTAAGCGTGATTCATCTTGACGTCTTCGTCTTCGCCAGTGTAATCGTTGGCATATTCTTTGTTATCATTGTTGATATGATTACCGTCTTTATGGAAGTACTGGTTGTTTTCCACACGGGCCACATAATCCCAGTTGTCATTCACTTTACCCGTGAAGATCAGACGGGTACGCAGGCGGGCTTTGGAATACTTGGACAGATCCGCCCCGTCCTTGTCGAATTTCTGGTGTTCATAGCTGTAACGGATCTGGCCGGTGATCTTCACATTGTCGGATTTCTTTTCCAGCGCCGCCACACGGACGCCCAAGGCATCCAGCTCGTCCGCAAATTCAGCGGCCAGCTTGTCCACGTTGGCACCCTTTGCCATCGCCTTGGCGACAATCTGCGCCATTTCGTAGCGGGTCATCAGGCGGTCGCCTTTGAAGGTCGTGTCGCCGTAGCCGTCGATAACGCCGGCAGCAGCCAGTTTTGCGATGCTGTCATACGCCCAGTGGCCGGCAGGTACATCGGAGAACGGGTTGGCGGCGTAAGCAGAAGCCGTTACGCCCAGGGCCAAAGCCATGGCCAGTACTAAAGATTTCTTCATGGTGGATTTCTCCCCTCTTAAAATTATTTATTACAAAATCATTGCCGGGGAAAACCGTTTCCGAACCCACCCGTTTGGCGCGAGTTGCCTAGTTTCCTCTGCCCGGATTGGTACCGGTCCCTTTTTTCTGTTACAACGATTTCATAATACGGGACTAAAAGACTAAAAGTTCACAGACTGTACACAATCTGAACTTTTATGGTGTTCATTATATCATAATCCGGACATATAGCAAGATATATGCAGTAAAATATAATTATTATGCTTTTTTGTTACTACCATCCTGTTGAAATGTAACAAAATTTACTTTACCATGTGTTGAAACCCCTTCGTATCGATAAATCTTATTAAAAAATGAAAATTTCTTATGTATTTCCATGCACTTTTTCCCGTTTTGCCATAATTCGGTGACAACTCTTCCCTGTTCCCGTGATATAATAGGTAACAAAATAAACCGCCTGCACCGTACCATCGCCATGGACGGCGCTGCGGCGCGGTACATCGCATCAGGAGAAAAGGGATGGGAAAATGATGGGAACTATGTGGAAAAGAAGCATGTTGTCCAAGGTGTCGGTACTGACGGCGGCACTGGCTGTGACGACGGGCACGGCGGTCATTGCGCGGCCGGCTTATGCCACGGACTGGGGGTCCGCCGCCGTCGCCATCTTCGAAGTAGGGGCCCAGTATGCCTACCTGAGCCGCCAGGTGCATTACCTGGACAATGAAGGCCGGCACGAGTACATGGACCAAATCAAGGATAAATACGGCGTCAACGGGGATCCGGCGGCCAACGCCATGCTGGACCGCCTTATGGGCCGCCTGAGCGCGTCCATCGCGGCGCAGGAACCCAAATCCACCATCGGCACGCAGCCTTATGAATACTTCGTCAACAACGAGCGGTCCTTCAACGCCTTCTGCACGCTGGGCCACAACGTGAGCGTCAACATCGGCGCGTTCCAGAAGCTGAACTACAATGAAGACGAAATGGCCTTCGTCCTCGGCCACGAACTGGCCCACGGCGAAAAGCACCATCCGGCCAGGGGCGTGACCCGCGGCCTGCCCGTTTCCCTGATTGCGGCCCTGTATGCCAGCCAGAACCCGAACGCGGCATCCTACATCGGCGCCACCCTGCTGAATGCCGTCGGTACGGCCAAACTGGTGACGAAGCCCATGGAATCGCAGGCCGACAAGCTCGGCTTCGACTATGCCGTCGGCGCCGGCTACAACATCGGCGGCGGCGCGGCCCTGTGGCAGCGCATCGTGGAACGCAACGGCAACGGCGGCGGCGGATTCGGCGAACTGTTCAACGACCATCCGCGCAGCATCTCGCGCCGCGACACGTACAGCAAGCGTATCACGAAATGGAGCAACAACAAGGTCAAAGTCGATGCCGGCACGGGCGAAGTGCTGATTCACGGCAAACCCTTCCTGACGCCGGAGGACACGGATTCCATGAGCGGCAAGGAACGGGCCTACCTGATTGCCGGCAACCTGGCCGCCGTGTTCCACGACCCGGACAAGGAACCGGGCGCCGTATCCACCAGCGGCAATGTCCTGATGGTCGGCAGGCAGCCGGTCATGACCTGGGACGGGGTATCCGATCCCGCCGCCGCGCAGGCCCGCCTGACCACCCTGCTGCAGGACAAAGGCCATGGCGGGGAAGACAAGGATTCCGTTAAAAAAGAAGCCCGAGAGAAAAAGGGGAAAAAAGATAAAAAGGCTGCCCGCGAGGAACGTGTAAAAGCAGAGAAGGCAGGCAAAGAAGCGGCAAAGTGAACGGCCGCAGGAGCAGAAAAGAAGCCGTACTACGGGGAAGAACTTCCGGCAGTACGGCTTTTTCTCATTCCCGGACCGCGTTTGTAAAAGGAACCGTCAGCACCGCAGTTCACAGGATATTTTCAATTTATCTGCCGTACGGCGGCTCTGCAGACGGTTTTGACAAAAAACCGAACCAATTTGACCACAGTTTTGCAACAACAAAACCCTATACTGAAGCCAGTAAAACGGAATGCGGGAATTTCCCGTAATCCTGCTGTGGAACACGATTCGGCACAGGAAGGCCGGAGGCCGGTCCACGAAGTAAGTAAAGGAGTTGTTTTATATGAAGAAGAACACTGGCTTATTCCTGGCTGCCGTTGCAGCCGCCCTCATTTCCGTCCATGCCGGCCTGCCCGGCCAGGCAGAAGCGGCAGAATCCGCCGCTTTTTCCGCTCCCAAAATGTCCGCCGCCGTCGCGCCGGACCGTACCTCCCTCCTGCCGGCGGGCCAGGCCGTAACACTGGACAGCAGGGACAAGGACAAGTTCCGGAAACCGCCGAAAAAGGACGGCGAATTCCGGAAACCGCCGAAAGAGAACCGGGACAGCCGGAAATACCGCAAGCCGCCCAAAAAGTCGGATAACGAATACCGGAAACCGCCAAAAAAGGAAGCAAAGAAGTACAAGAAGGATAACAAGCAAGAAAACCGCCGTTACCATAAGATGGCGAAACCCAACCGCAGCCCCCGGGCCTGGCATGCCGGCTGGTAAGGCATCCGGGATACACTGGCAAGCGAAAACCCCTGTGACGGTTTTTCCTGCAATTGGCGCGCGCAAGCGCGGCGCCGCAGGAAAAACCTTGTCACAGGGGTTATTTTTACGTTGGGAGTGTACGGCCCTGTTTGTTACCTGGTTTTACGTCCATGGGTGTAAGTCGGCAGCAGCTTCGGCGACAGCGTCTCCGTATGGATGCCGGCCGCCTCGCGTTCTGCAGCGAAAGCGGCCACGTGGTCCAGGCTGAGGGCGCCATGGGTCACGGTCTTCGCCCGGGCCGCCGCCTTTTCGCCGGCGATGCGGCCGAAGACGATGATGTCGAGCAGGCTGTTGCCCATGAGGCGGTTCGTGCCGTGGATGCCGCCTACGGCTTCGCCGGCCACGAAGAGGTCCGGGATTTCCGTCTCGGCGTCCTTGTTGATCAGGATGCCGCCGTTCTGGTAGTGCAGCGTCGGATAGACGAGGATTGGCTCCTTGCGGAGGTCGATGCCGAATTTCTGGTACATGCGCAGCATGCCGGGAATGCGTTTTTCAATGGTCCCTGCGCCGTGCAGCATGTCGATCATGGGCGTGTCGAGCCACAGGGCGACGCCGTCCAGGGCTTTGACGCCGTTGCCGCGGGCCGTGCATTCGCGGATGATGGAGGCCGCCGCTACATCGCGCGTTTCCAGGGGGTTCATGAAGGCCACGCCCTTGCTGTTGACGAGCTGGGCGCCGACGGAGCGCACTTTTTCCGTCACCAGGGCGCCGTAAATCTGGGCCGGGAAAGCGACGCCCGTAGGATGGTACTGGATGGCATCCGCATAAATCAGGCGGGCACCGGCGCGGTAGGCCAGCACGAGGCCGTCCGCCGTGGCGCCGTAATGGTTCGACGTGGGGAATCCCTGGTAGTGCAGGCGTCCTGCGCCGCCCGTGGCGAGGATGACCGTCCTGGCCCGGACCACGAGCAGTTCGTTGCTGTCCAGGTCCAGCAGCACGGCGCCGGCCGCTTTGCCTTCAGTATCCTTGATGAGCTCGATGGCCGGCGCATAGTCCAGCACGGGGATTCCCAGGTTCTGCACCTCGTCGCGCAGCACGCGCATGATTTCCGCCCCCGTCACATCCTTGCAGGCATGCATGCGCTTGCGCGACGTGCCGCCGCCGTGGGTCGTGACCATGGTGCCGTCCGCTTCCTTGTCGAACAGCACGCCCAGGCGGCTCAGCCATTCGATGGCCAGGGGCCCGTTTTCAACCAGCTCTTCCAGCAGGTCGGGGATATTCTTGTAATGACCGCCGCCCATGGCGTCCAGATAATGGGTCACCGGCGAATCGTTGGCCTTGTCCGCGGCCTGGATGCCGCCTTCGGCCATCATGGTGTTGGCTTCGCCCATGCGCAGTTTCGTCACGACCAGGACCCCGGCCCCGCCGTTATGGGCCTCAATGGCCGCTGCCGCGCCGGCGCCGCCTCCGCCGATGACGAGGACGTCCGTCTCATAGTCGATGCGCCCCAGGTCCACCTTGACGCCTTCCAGGCGGCTTTTGCCCTCCAGGAGGACCGCCAGTTCGTTCGGCACCTTGGAGCCCTTGCTGGGACCCGTCGACAGGACCGTGAAGCCTTTGGCGCTGTAGTCGGGGTGGAACTCCTTCAGCAGTTTGTCCTTCTCTTCCGCCGAAAAACGGGGCAGTTCCTTGTGCAGCCGTTCCGCGCGGGTAGCTTCCACCAGTTTCATGGAATCCAGCATTTCCTGCGTAAATGTGCTCATCTTCTTACCCCCTTATTTCTCGATGACGCGGGCATTGTACATCGTCTGCAGCGCTTCGGCGGGCAGGGCCTTCAGCTTCGCCAGGTCCGCGTCGAATCTGCCGCTTTTGATTTCGGCCACGCGCTCTTCCAGATGCGCGCAGGGCGGCTCGATGTATTTCGCCGTCAGGCGCCGCGCCAGGAGGCCGACGGCGCTGTGCGTGATCTGGGCCGGGCAGCGGGAAGCGCAGATGTTGCAGCCCACGCAGTCAAAGGACAGTTCGGCGCACTTTTTGTAGTTCCCGCGCTGGGCGGCGGCAATGTACTGCATCACGTTCAGTCCCTGGGGGCATCCCTTGGTACAGGTGTTGCAGCCGATGCAGCTGTAGATTTCGGGATACAGGTGGCCGACGATGTTCTCGTCCCGGGACAGCTCGTCCACGTTGTAGCGGCGCTTGTTCACCGGATACGATTCGAGACGGCCGACGCACATGCCTTCTTCCACTTTGGTCTGGCAGGCCAGGGCCACCTTGATTTCCGTTTTCCCCAGCATGCGGTACACCACGGCGCAGGCGCCGCAGAAACCGCTCCGGCAGCCGCAGCCGCGGATCAGCTTGAAGCCGGCGTACTCCATGGCATCCATGATGGTGAGGGATGCCGGCACGGTATATCGTTTACCCAGCAGGGTGACATGTACCATTTCTTCCATGGGAAATCCTCCTCTTGCTCCGGATCAGTATTCGTCCGGCATATCGTCCAGCTCGTCGCACGTAAAGACGGGACCGTCCTTGCAGACGTACTTTTTGCCGATGTTGCAGCGGCCGCATTTGCCGATGCCGCATTTCATGCGCAGCTCCAGCGTCGTAAAGACCTGGTCCTTGCGGAAGCCCATTTCCGTAAGCGCCGCCAGGCACAGTTTGATCATGACGGGCGGCCCGCACAGGCAGACCGTCTTGTCCGGCGTAAAGGCCAGGTCCTTGAGGAACGCCGGCACAAAGCCCACATGCCCCGTCCAGCCTTCTTCCGGACGGTCAATGGTAAGATGTACCCGTACATCCTTATGGCGCGGCCAGTCCTCTGTCAGTTCGCCGTATTTCACAAAATCCTCTTTGCTGCGCGCGCCGTAGACGACGTCGATGGCGCCGTAGTCCCCGCGGTTGTCCAGCATGTAGTTGATGACGCTGCGCAGGGGCGCCATGCCGATGCCGCCGCCGATGAAGAGCATATCCTTGCCCTGCAGGCGTCCCTCCACGGGAAAATGGTTGCCGAAGGGCCCGCGCACGGCGATTTCCTGCCCTTCCGCCATGTTCCCGTCCAGAAAGTCCGTGAGGCGGCCCGTCCGCTTGATGCTGAACTCCAGAAAGGCTTTGTTGGTCGGCGACGACGTAATCGAAAAAATCGCTTCGCCGAGGCCCGGTACGGAGAGGAAGGCGCATTGCCCGGGCAGGTGCTCGAACAGTTTGCCGCCGCCGGGTTTTTCCACCTGGTAGGTGGTGACATCGGCCGTTTCGCGGGTCACCTTCGTAATCACGCCCACGACGGGAATCATACGGTCCTTGTTGCTCATTCCGACCCCTCCTTTGCCGTGTCCGCCAGTTCCGCCGCCAGGGCCCGTTCCACCTTCACGATATTCAGGTTCACGGGGCAGGCCTTCAGGCAGCGCCCGCAGCCGACGCAGGCGAAGGTGCCTTCGTGGTCTTCGGGGAAATAGACGAGTTTGTGCATATAACGCTGGCGGAACCGTTCGAGCCGGCCTTTGCGCGGATTGCCGTGGGGCATCTGCGTAAAGTCGCGGTCCATGCAGCTGTCCCAGCAGCGGTACCGCTCCGTGTCGAAGGGACCCGTCTTTTCATCGCGCACGTCGAAGCAGTGGCACGTGGGGCACACGTAGGTGCAGGTGCAGCAGCCGAGGCACGTCGGCGCCAGCTTTTCCCACACCGGGCTGTGGAACGCCGGCAGCTCCTGCGCCGCCAGGCGTTCGTCGAAATGCAGGCCGTGGAGCGGCAGTTTGTCCCACCGGTCCCGCAGCGCCGCTGCCTGCCGGGCCACGGCGGCAGGCTCCTCCCCTGCGTCTGCGAAGGGCACGCTGCCGCCGAGGGCGTCCGTCAGGGCCTTGCCCTTTTCCGTGCGGGCGTCCCAGTAGAGGCAGCCGTCCGCCGCCCACGTATCCACATCGGCGCCGGGCCGGGCCGGGTCGAGGCCGAAGGTGCGGCAGAAGCAGGTCTCTTCCGGTTCGCTGCAGCCCAGGCCGATGACGGTCAGGCTGTCCCGGCGGGCCTTGTAGTATTCGTCCTGCGGGTCCTGCAGGAACACCTTGTCGAGGACGGCGAAGCCGCGTATATCGCAGGCCCGCACGCCGAAGGCGATGACTTTCCCCTGCGGCAGGGGGGCCGCCTGCAAAGCGAGCCTGCGTCCTTCCTGGCGGAACTCCAACAAAGGTTCCACCTGGGGGAACAAGACATCTTTCGGGGCTTTTACGGTATAGTTCTCCAGATCCGGCTCGCCGGCGGCACCATACCAGGCGAAATCCGTCCGCCCGTTCCGGCGGAAGGGGGCGTACACCCTGCCCTCGCGGGCGAGGGCGCCCAGCAGTTTGTCCAGGTCCGCCAAGTTCAGCTTACGCATGACCGTCCCTCCTGTCCTCATTCCGCACCGCCGTGTCCGGGTCGGGATCGCCGGGGCGGAAGGTGAACTGCGGCGCCGGCGTTTCGGCGTCTTCCCCGGGCTGGTACGGCCCGAAACAGGTGTTGATGTCTTTGGCGAATTTGCCGTTCAGCAGATCCAGGCGGATCCCTTCGGGGCACACGCGCCCGCATTCGCCGCAGCCCGTGCACCGGCCCGCCACGTGGAAGGCGCGGATGACATGGAACAGGGCTTCCTGCGAGGCGTCGGCATAGGCCTTGCCGTCGGCGCCGCTGCCGGGATGGTCGAAAATGCACTGTTCGCAGCTGCAGGCCGGGCACACGTCGCGGCAGGCGTTGCAGCGGATGCACCGCGACAGTTCCTGCTGCCAGAAGGCGAACCGCCCTTCCGGCGTCATGGCCTCGATGGCCTCCACCTCGGCAAAACGGTCTGCCGGTGCCTGCGGCACCGCCTGTTTCGCACCGATTTCCTCATCGGCGATCTTGTAATCATTGCCCTTGCAGGCCAGGCACTTGCGCAGCAGCACGGCGGCCCTGGGCAGGGTCACGGGGCCGCCGGCGCAGGTCACGGCCACGTCGCCGCCCCGGTCCTCGATGGCCACGATGCCGCGGCAGCCCGCCGCGCGGATCTTCCGGATATCCAGCATGCCGCCGCAGGGCGTCCCGACGGCATGGACCAGGTCCCGCCGGATGCGGTGGTCCTTGAGCAGCTGGTTGACGCCGTAGGTGTCACAGGGTTTCAGGAACACGGCGGCCTTTTGCCCTGCCCGGGAGGTCTGGATCAGGTATTTGGCCAGGTTGGCCGGGCAGAAGCAGTCGTACGTCAGTTCCTCCAGTTCCTCTCCCGTGTGGAAGACGGCCGTGGCGTGGTCGTAGGGGAATTCCCCCCGCCGCCAGGCCAGGACGCAGTCCGCCGTACCGTCCTGCAGCAGGGCGGCGGCCTTCTCCCGCATCAATTCCTCTATTTTCTGCATCGCATATCCCTCAGTTTCACATTCTCACCCAAGGACGCAATATGCGCCGTAAACCCGTTCATGACTTCCGCGAACCGCGCGCCTTCCGAGGCGGAGACCCAGGCCACGCGCAGGCGGTCCCTGGCCACGCCCAGGTAGTCGAGCATGCCCATAAGGAGCGTCAGGCGGCGGCGGGTATAATAGTTGCCCGTCATGTAATGGCAGTCGCCGGGATGGCAGCCGCAGAGGATGACGCCGTCGGCGCCTTTCTGGAAGGCCCGCAGCACGAACAGGGGGTTCACCCGTCCGGAACAGGGCACCTTGATGATCTTCACGTTGGCCGGATAGTGTTTGCGCGCCGTTCCGGCGCCGTCGGCGCCGGCGTAGCTGCACCAGTTGCAGCAGAAGGCCACGATCTTCGGTTCGAAGGGGGCCGTGTCCGGCGCGGCGTTCTTCGTTGCTTCGTTTACCAGCATAGGGCATCCACCTCCGCCATGATTTCCTGATTCGAGAACCCTTTCAAGTCCATCGCGCCCGACGGGCAGGCGACGGTGCAGGCGCCGCAGCCCTGGCAGAGGGCCTCGTTGACCACTGCCACAGAACGCTGTTCCTTTTTACCCTCCAGGGTGACGACGGTCTTCTCCACGGCCTCAATGGCGCCGTAGGGGCAGACCTGGACGCAGGACCGGCAGCCGCTGCACACCGTTTCGTTGCACCAGGCCGTGCAGGGATTCGTCAGCAGCTTGTCCTTCGAGAGCAGGCCGATGGCCTTGACGGCCGCCGCCCCTGCCTGGGAGACCGTCTCGGGAATATCCTTCGGCCCCTGGCACATGCCGGACAGGAAGACGCCCGCCGTGGGGCTCTCCACCGGCCGCAGTTTCGGGTGGGCTTCCACGTAGAACCCGTCATTGTCGATGCTGGCCGTCACCAGGCCCGCCACCTTGCGGGCGTCCGGCGAGGCCGTCACGGCCGCCGCCAGGACGATCAGGTCCGGCTCCATTTCAAGCTGGCGGCCGCTGTTCAGGTCGGACGCCGTCAAATGCAGCGTCCCGTCCCTGTGCACATCGACTTTGCCGACGAGGCCGCGGATATAGTGGACGCCGTATTCCTCGACGGCGCGGCGCTGGAATTCATCGAATCCTTTGCCGGGCGTGCGCACGTCAATGTAGAACACGGTCACGTCCGTATCGGGATATTTTTCCCGGATATACATGGCATGCTTGGCGTTGTACATGCAGCAGATCTTGGAGCAGTACGTCTTCCCCCGGCCCGAGGTATCGCGCGAACCGACGCAGCTCACGATGACGACCTGCTTCGGCTGCCGGCCCGTCGAGGGACACACCAGGTGGCCTTCCGTCGGGCCGCCGGCGTTGGTCAGCCGTTCCAGCTGGAGCGACGTGATGATGTCCTTGCTGCGGCCCCAGCCCAGGTCGCCGAAATGCTGCAGATCAAGCAGGTCGAAGCCCGTCGCCAGCACGATGGCGCCGTACTGTTCCGTCACGATTTCATCCTGCTGGGTGTAGTCGATGGCCTTGTTCGGGCACACAAGGGAGCACACGCCGCACTTGCCCGTCTGGAACCTGAGGCAGTGCGCCCGGTCGATGACGGGCACCTTGGGGATGGCCTGGGCAAAGGGGATGTAGATGGCCCCGCGCTTGCGCAGGCCGGCATCGAACTCGCTGCCGGCCTGGCGGGACGGACACTTGGTGGTGCAGATGCCGCAGCCGCTGCAGATGTCGGCCTTGACGCTGCGTGCCTTTTTGCGGATGTCGGCCTCGAACTGGCCGACGAAGCCGCGGACCGCTTCCACTTCGCTGTAGGTGAAGATGCGGATGTTGGGATGCTGGGCCGCGTCCACCATCTTCGGGGTCAGGATGCAGGCTGAGCAGTCCAGGGTCGGGAAGGTCTTGTCCAGCTGGGCCATTTTGCCGCCGATGGACGGTTCCTTTTCGACGATGTCCACGGGATACCCCGCGTCGGCGATGTCGAGGGCCGTCTCAATGCCCGCGATGCCGCCGCCGAGGACGAGGGCCCGTTTCACGACGGCGCTCTCGCCCGGCTGGAGCGGTGTGTCCAGCTGCACTTTGGCCACGGCCGCCTTCAGGAGGGCGACGGCCTTCTGTGTCGCCTGTTCCCGGTCTTTCAGGATCCAGGCACATTGCTCGCGGATGTTCGCGATTTCCACCTGGTAGGGATTGACGCCGCACCGTTCTGCGCAGGTACGGAAGGTCTTTTCATGCATACGGGGCGAGCAGGAGCATACGACGATACGGTTGAGCCCGTATTGCCGCACAGCGTCGGCAATCAGCTGCTGGCCCTGTTCGGAACACATGTATCTATAATCGGCGGCAAAGGCCACACCGGGAATTCCTTGCGCGGCGGCAACGACACGGGCGACGTCGACGGTGGCGGCAATGTTACTGCCGCACCAGCATACAAATACGCCTATCTTTTGCACATTCGTTCCCTCCTGTCATTTGCTGAACTTGCGGTAAGCGGCCACAATGGCCTGCTGCGGCATACCGGGGTCCAGTTCCGCTACTTCTTCCGCCGTCAGGACCGGCGCGCCGGCCGGCCGGATGGAAAGGAGCCGGGCCGCCTCCATGACGCCGGCCGGATTGAGGCCCCGCGGGCAGCGTGTCTCGCAGGCAAAGCACGAGAGGCAGTCCCACGGGGAGGCAGCGGCCAGCACAACGGACGCGCGGCCGTTCTTCAGTTCCCACATCATGCGGCTCGGTACCAGGTCCATATGTTGCGCCATGGGGCAGTTGGCCGTGCAGCGGCCGCACTGGATGCAGCGTTTCACGTCCGTGTCCGCCAGTTCGAGGAGCTGGGCCGTCAGGTCCGCTTCCTTTTCGGGAGTCAGGCGGCCGGTGTTGCAAAGATCCGTTTTCGGTCCCGTTCCGGTCATTGCACGTCACCTCCTGTCGCAAGGCCCAGGGCCCGGGCCAGCAGTTCCGTAAAGTATGTGACGGGGACCTGCTGTTCCGCCGCCGCGTTGTGGACCAGGTTATAGGCGCACAACGGGCAGGCCGTCAGCAGTTCTTCCGCCCCGCCGTCCCTGGCGCTGGCCAGGATACGCCCCACCATTTCCCTGCAGTAGTCCCGGTTGGTCACGGCCAGATAGCTGCCACAGCACTCATTGCGCATGTCGTACACGACGGGCGTGGCTCCCAGGGCGCGGAGGAAGTCTTCGAGAATCGCCGGGGACTCGGGGTCGTCCAGGGCCATCACCTTGCCCGGGCGCAGGAGCATGCAGCCGTAGTAGGCGCCGATGCGCCGTCCTGCCAGGGGATGGGTCACGAGGGACGCCAGGCGGTTCCAGCCCACGTGGTCCCGCAGTACTTCCAGAAAGTGGAGTACCTTGGTTTCCCCGTGATAGGGCTTTTCCAGGGCCAGATAGTTGTTGATTTTGTCCCGGATTGGGTAAACGGCAGCCATATCGTCGTTCACCCGCTTCAAAACATGGTAGCAGGCACTGCACAGGGCGACCAGTGTGCCGCCGTTGTCGCGGGCCGCCGTCAGGGCACGCACGGCCCCCAGGCGTTCGCCGACCGCGTCGGGCGCCTGGGGATAGACGGCGCCGCAGCACTGCCACTCCGGCAGTTCCACCAGGGGGAAGCCCAGCCTTTCGGCGCACCGCCGCGCCGTCCGGTCCAGGGCCCGGGCATTGGTGGACAGGGTACAGCCCGGGTAGTAATTGTAGATCATGGTAACACCTCTTTATGATTCCACCGCGGTTGCCGCGTCATTTCTTTTTGAACTTGATCTTTTTGACCAGGCTGCCCTGGCTTTTGAGCCACATGGAGACGCCCTGTTCGCCGTACACTTCGGCGCTCACCCAGGCGCCTTCGCCGTCCTTGTCCTGCTTGACGACGCGGGCCGTCGGCAGGCGGTCGAGCACGGCCTCCAGGGCCGACGAGGCACACCAGAACGAAACCTCCGTCAAATCGCCCGTGAACATGAACTGGACGCGTTTGCGGAACTCGCCTTCCTTGAAGCGCTTGGCGTAGGGCGCCTCGAAATGGCGTCCCACCGGGCGGAACGCGACGATGCGGTCCAGGCGGTAGCCGATGGGGAACTTCTGCCTGACCTGCTTGCGCGTCGCCACCTCGTCCTGTTCGTCGAAATAGGCGAGGATGTAGAAGTAGTAGCTGTCGGAAAGGATGCCGACGGGTTTCACGAGCCGCCGTACGGTCCGGCCGTCGCTGTGCCGCCGGTACTCCATCTCGAGGACCTGCTGCTGGGCCACCATGCGCCCCATTTCCCAGAGGCGGTGGATCAGTTCCTGATGGTGCCGCGGTTCCACGTACAGGGCCTGTTCGTTCAGGATCAGGTCGCGCATGCGTTTCCGGTCGCTCAGGGGGAAGCAGCAGTCTTCCAGCTTCCTGAGCAGCGTATCCAGTTCCTTCTTCGTCAGGGAACGGCTTTCGAACAGGATTTTCGCAATCGTGTAGGCCTCGCTGCTCGTGAACGAAGACACGATGGGCGGCTGGATGGTGATGGTGCCGTCGTCCTTGTTTAAGACCAGCATGCGGTCCAGGCCCCATTCAGGCCGCTCTTCGGCCAGCAGGTCGCGGATGTCCCGGAAGTCGCGCTGGATGGTGCGTTCCGAAACACCGAAACGGTCCGCCAGTTCCCGCTTGGTGACAGGTTTTCCCGCCGCCAGCCGGGAATAGATGTATAACGTCCTGTCCATGGCAATGACCCCTTTCTGTCGCTCTGTCATGCTGCATACTGTATACTTATTATTTTATTATAAACGGGGTCAAGTTACAATCCTTGCCCGTGCAAGTTCGTCAAAATATGGTAAAATAGAAAGACAATGGGAGATAATCCATACTTTACTGATAGAGAAAGGAAGGGTATGCATATGTCCGGTAAGAGCGGTGCTGCCGCAGCCTGGCTGGAACTGATCGGCAAGAGCAGGCTCCAGACGTTCCAGGACAATTTCGCCAAGGCGTTCAACGTCGCCGTCAACATACACGACCTGAACGGACAGCCGCTGACCGTCTGGGCCCAGCGGCCCCTGTTCTGCTTCGCCATCCGCCAGGAACACCGGGAGCAGTGCGATGCGAACTTCCGGGAAGACCTGGAGCGCGTACGGGAAGGGGAAACCTTCATCCACGTCTGCCCCTTCGGCATTGCGCGTATGTATATCCCGATCCTGTTCCAGAACAAACCCGTGGCCTACGCCGTCGTCAGCGGCGTGACCTATCCGGAAGGCATGATTTCCCCGGCCCTGCGGGAAAAGTACCACGTGACCGTCCACACCCGCGAAGAGGCACAGAACCTGCTGCGCTTCCTCGACAGCGCCCTGCGGCTGCTGAACTTCAACCTGCCGGCCCTGCGCGGCCTGGACCGCTTCGCCCCGTCCGGCGAAGACGCCCGGGATACGTCGCAGCCGCGCCGGGACAACCGCATCAGCCGCCGCGAAATGGACATCGTGCGCCTCATCTGCAAGGGCATGAGCAACAAGCAGATCGGCACGGCCCTTGCCATTTCCGAAACAACCGTGAAGACGCACATCAGCAACATCCTCGCTAAACTGAACCTGCATGACCGCACGCAGATCGCCATGCATTTTTATGAGAAGGGCCTGGATGACACGCAGGCGGAAGACGCCAAAGGGTGACGGGAATGGATTTGCACGACGACCGACTGAACCGCATCGACCAGCCGCATAAACTGCGCCTGCTGCTGGCCGCCCTCGTGGACGAAGGCAGTGCGACCCTGACGTCGCACCTGCTGCTCACCATCGTCCTGTTCATGCTGATTCCGTCGCTTTTGATTACGGTCTTCTCCAACCGCTACCTGGCCATCAAGTTCCAGGAAAACCAGGACCAGTACCTGCAGGCCACCCTGGCCATCGCCCTCAGCGAAATGCAGCAGCGCCAGCTGGACATCCGCAAAGCGGCCGGCGTACTGGTCGGGGAAACGGACACGCAGCGGGCCCTGGCGGCCGGCAACACCCGGAGCCTGGAACAGAAGATCGCCCTGCTCCAGAACCAGTTCGACAAGGTGGACTACGCCGTCATCCTGGACCGGGAGAACCACATCGTGGCCCGGTCCAGCGCCAACCTGCGCTACAAGGAGGACGGGGCCCTGGCCGCCATCAGCCGCATGGCCCAGGACGGAAAAAAGGCCCTGTCCTCCAACGAGACGATGCCCCTGACCGACCTGTTCGGCGAAGGCAGCGGGGACTACCGCAAATTCGCCGCCAGGCTGGAACAGAGCATGGGCGGCCGCACGGGTCCCCTGCCCCAGGCATTGTGCGAAGTCACGGCCGTCCCGATCCTGCGCAACGCGGACGGTCACGACTGCCTGGGCAGCCTCGTGCTCGTGGGCATCAGCAACAGCGACTATTACTTTCCTGATTACATCGCCTCCCGCGCGACGGACGGCTTCCTCGTCCTGACCGTGGGCGGCGTCCACGTCGCGACGAAATCGACGGAAGGCGAGGACCAGAGCGGCCTCATCGGCACGCCGTCCCAGCGCCTGTCCGCAGAATACCAAGGCCAGGACGGCCGCTATGGCGGACGCCTCGTCATGGACGGCGTCCCCTACGTGTTCGCCGACCAGCCCTTGAAAAACCGCAACGGCGAAGTCGTCGGCTACATCAGCTTCGGACTGCCGGAATCCCGGTTCTCCGGCATCATATCCGACAGCCGCAACCTGAGCCTGATCCTGGCCGCCGTCTGCGTCCTCTGCTTCGCCCCCCTGGTGTGGCTCGTCCACACCCGCCTCAAAGGGGACCGCGCCGCCCTGGAACTGCAGGTGCAGCTGCGCACCCGGGAACTGGAAAGCACGGTCCGCGAACTGCAGGACCTGAACCAGACGAAGACCGAGTTCCTTTCCAATATGTCCCACGAACTGCGCACCCCTCTTTCCGTCATCCTCAACGCCTGTGACTTCCTCAAAGGGGGATACGGCGGTCCCTTGACGGAAAAACAGTTACGCTACATCAACGATGCTTCAGAGTGCGGCAGGCACCTGCTCACCCTGATCAACGACCTGCTCGATATGACGCGCCTCAACGCCGGGCGCAAACAGTTCCATCCCATGCGCATGCCCCTGGCCGAACTGGTCCGCGGCTGCGTGTACGAAATGCGGTCGTTCCGCCCGAACGGCAACATCAGCCTGGAGTGTTCCTTCGAACCGGCTGATTTCGCGGTCTACGCCGACCCGCAGCTGCTGCGGCAGATCCTCTACAACCTGCTCTCGAACGCCATCAAGTTCTCCCCCGCAGGCGGCCGCGTACAGGTCCTCTGCAAAGAGAACCGCGAAGCCGGCGTGGCGCACCTCACCGTCCGCGACGAAGGCATCGGCATCGCGCCGGAGAACCTGGAACGCATCTTCCGCGAGTTCGAGCAGATCGACAGCCCCCTGACGAAACAATATCCGGGTACCGGCCTGGGCCTGCCCATCGTCAAGAAGATGGTGGAGCTGCACGGCGGGCGCGTCACCGTAAAGAGCGAACCGGGCGCAGGATCGGCCTTCACCTTCACCCTGCCCCTCGGCGCACCGGACGACCGGCCCGGAGACCTTCAACAACCCTGACCCAAGGAGGATTCCAATTGGCAAAGATTTTGGTAGTAGATGATAATTCCCAGCTGAACAGCATGTTGAAAGATGTGCTGGAAAGCTGGGATTACACGGTCCTGTTATCGGAAGACGGGTTTTCCTGCCTCGACCTGGCCCGGAAGGAAAAGCCCGACATCATCCTGCTGGACATCATGCTCCGCGGCCTGTCGGGCTACGAAGTCTGCAGTGAACTGAAGAAGGATCCCTGCACGCAGGAGACGGCGGTCATCCTGATGACCGCCCTTTCCGATGTGCAGAGCCGTATCCACGGCTACGGCGTCGGCGCCGACATCTTCCTCACGAAGCCCATCAACTACGATGAAATCCACGTCATCATCACCCAGTGCCTGCAGCGCAGGCAGCGCCACCAGAGCATGGAGTCCCGTTACGCCGTGGCGGAAACGCTGAACGGCATCTTCACCCTCGCGGCGGGCTGCCCGACGCCCCTCAACGCCACGAAACTCGCCTACTGCAACAAGCTGCTCCAGTCCCTCCACTGGACGCCGGAAGAGGAGGAAAAGGCCCGCATCGTCTCCATGCTGTTCCCCGTCAACCCCCTGTTCCAGAAGGCGGACTACGGCCTGGAACAGCTGCTGGCGGCCATCCAGCCCCTCCAAATGTCCGCCTGGCTCACGCCGGCCATCCGCTTCCTGGCCGCTCCGCCGGACGGACGGGACCGGTTCCTGCCCGCCCTGGAAAGGCAGCATTGCAAAAAGCCGGCCTTCCTGGCCCTGCTCGTCGCCCATTACATCACCCTGTGCAAGGAAAACGGCGGAGACCGCCGCCGGATTCTCGAAGTCCTGCGCCGCGAACCCGCTGCCTGCCATTACGATGAGGAAATCCTGCACAAGCTGACAGAACTCATCAACGCCGAAATCGTCCTCGAGACCATCGGCTGACAACAGAAAGACGAAAACCCTCATGCCCTGTCCACTGCCTTGGGAGCGCAGTGAAAATTGCATGAGGGTTGTTTTGTATAGGGAACGGTTACTGTTTCAGAATCGTCCAGCCATTTTCCTGCACGACCCTGCCCTGCTTCATCAAGTGCCCCAGGGCACGCTTGAAGGCGGCTTTGGAAATGCCGAACTTGGCCTTGATGATTTCCACGGGGGTGTCGTCGCAATACGGCATGCGGCCGTTCCGGGAGGCCAGTTCCGCCATGATCTTGTCCGCGTCGTCCAGCATGGCGTCCTCCTTCTGCTTGCGCAGAGACACGTCCACGTGGCCGTCCGTCCGGATGTAGGTGATGCGGGCCGTCACTTCTTCGCCGTAGCACAGATACCGTTTCGGGTCGGCCTCGCTGCGGTGCAGGAAGGCGATATGGCGGTCCTTCGTGAACAGGAAGAATCCGTCCCGCGTGATATTGTAGATGGTGCCGGTGATGTCGTCGCCGACTTTCCGGTCCGTCACGGGCCGGCAGAGGCGCGCCATGTCCTTGTCGACGCGCATGGTCACGGCCTGGCGGCCGCTCTTGTCCCGGTACAGGCGGACCCAGACGAACTGTCCCGGATGCACTTTGCCCTGCATTTCCGTATACGGCAGGAAGACGCCCCGTTCCGCGCCGATATCGACGAACCCGCCGTCGCGGGTCACGCTCAGGACCTTCACGTAGCCGAGCTGGCCTTCGCGCATCTTCGGCAGCTTCATGCTGGCCGTCAGGCGGCGGTGCGGGTCCAGGTACAGGTAGACCCTGACTTCGTCCCCCACCTGTACCGGCGCCGTCTGCTGCAGCCGGTGCAGCAGGATGTCATCCGACGTATTGCCCGTTCCGGCGTCCAGGAAGGCGCCCATTTCGTTGGCGCGGACCGCCTTCAGGGTCACCACGTCGCCAGGGCGGTACTGCCGTGCCGCCGTTTCCTTGTTCGTTTCCACTTCTGTTCCTCCGGGCGCTCAGTGCGCGCTTTCTTCCACGGGGCTCTGGAAGGCTTCGCTGGGCGCGTCGGCCCAGAGCTGCTCCAGATTATAGAATTCCCGTTCCTCTTCCAGGAAGATGTGGACGACGACATCGCCGAAATCCAGCAGGATCCAGCGGCCCTCGCCATATCCTTCCTTATGTTTGCAGAACACGTCGGCCCCGGCCATCTTATCCTCGATCTCGTCGGCAATGGCCTTCACCAGCGTCGTGTTGCCGGCGCTGACGATGACGAAGTAGTCCGTCAGAAAGGACAACCCGTCCATGTTCAGCAGCAAGATGTCCCTGCCTTTTTTCGCATCGGCGAGCGCAGCGATTTTCTGCGCCAGTTCCTTCGCGGTCCATTCCATAAAGCGAAAATCCCTCCTGATTCCTTTGTCACTCAACGTGTGTTCCCTGCCGGCCGTCGTCAGCCCCGGCTGTTCTGCCGGGTATTGCTCTGGCCGGAGGAAGGTTTTGCCGGGGCGGCCTGCCGGGCCGTGGTCCGCTTTTTCTGCGGGGCCGCCTTGCTGCCGCTTTGCGCCGGCGTCTTGCCGGCAGCACCCTTCGCCGCATCGTCCGTCACGGCTTTCGCCCCATTGTCCGTCACGGTTTTCGGCACCGTTTCGGGGACGAATTCCTCCAGCCCGCTGTCATCCTTGGCAGCCATGAAGGGGATATCGACCTCTTTCAGGGATTTCTCGATGTCCCCCCGCCTGGCCAGCCAGTAGCTGGTGCCGGAAGGGGCATCGTAGAAATTGCCGTAGAGCATGCCCGAGCGGATCTTGTTGTCCGACAGGATGTTGTAGCTGCGCACGGCCTTCAAGGTCGTCACCGTCGTCATATCCGTCTCCACGTACTTCTGGATGGTGGAGATGATGGACGGGATCTTTGTGATGTTTTCCACGGAGAACATCTGCAGGCCCAGGGCCTTCAGGAATTTCTGCTGCCGCTGCACGCGCCCGATGTCCCCCAGCTCGTCGGCCCGGAAACGGACATACTGGCCGCTCCGCTTGCCGTCCAGGTGCTGATACCCGTGCTTAATGTCGATGACCAGGTCGGCATAGGGGTCCTCGTAATGCATGTCCTTGTCGACGTACAGGTCCACGCCGCCGATGATGTTCATGACTTCGATGAAGCCCTGCCAGTTGACAAGGGCGTAATAGTGGATGGGGATGCGCAGCAGGTTCGCCACGGTCTGCTTGGCCATGGCCACGCCGCCGTAGGCGTATGCCGCGTTGACCTTATCGTATCCCTTGTGCCCGGGCAGACGCACCATGGTGTCACGGGGAATGGAGATCATGGAGATCTTATGCTCGTCCGGGTCGAAGCTCAGGACGATGATGGCGTCGGTCCGTTTCGGTTCCGACTTCGCCGCTTCGCTGTCGCCGTCATCGATGCCGAGCAGCAGGACGTTGATGCGCTTGTTCAGGACCTCGTCCTTGCCGATCTTGTCTGTCGCGGCCGCCGTGTCGGCCTGGGGTGCGTTGATGAGGTGGGTGTAGGCCCACACGGCGCCCCAGAACATGGTGGTCATGAGGACGGCCATCACAATCAGCAGGCCGAAGACACGTCCCCAGCGCAGGCGGCGTTTCCTCCGCCGCGGCCGCCGGTGCTGCACCGGCGTACGGGAATCCTCTTTGTTATCCGTCATTGGGCTTGTTCCTTCTTTGCCTTGAATTGGGCGGCCAGCTGGTTGTATCCGGCGACCGCGTCAGGATGGACGAGCAGGTCCTGCCCGAGCAGGTATGCCATGGTGTCCTTATAAGCCTGCAACATGGCTTTGTCCAGGTCTTTGCGGCACAGGCTGCGCAATTCGTCCACGCCGGGAAAATCCCGGGCCGGTTCGGTCATGTCGGCCAGAAAGACGATCTTGGCCGTCTGCGTCATATCCGGACCGCCCGTCGTATGCAGGCGGATGGCGTCCAGGATTTCAGGATCCGTGACACCGTATTTGTGCTCCGCGTACCAGGCTCCCAGCAGGGGGTGGGCCAGAATCGGCTGGGCGCACACGACCGGGTCGGGCTGCAGCCCCAGTTCCGCGGCCTTCCGCGGGCCTTCAGGCGTCGGCACTTCGCGCCCGCAATCGTGCAGCAGGGCCGCCACGGCGACCTTGTCCCGGTCGGCGTCAAAGCGGTCCGCCAGTTTCAGCGCTTCGTCGAAGACCGCGCAGGAATGGCGGAAGCGTTTCGGTTTCAGGGACCGCCGCAGCAGTTCCCGCATTGCATCTATGGTCATGAATCGTTACACTCTTTTCCTTTGACCGGCGGCGCCCCTTCCGGCGCCGTGCCGTCCTGCTCCGCCGCCCCGCCGGGCCAGCGGTACAGACCTTTTTCCGCGATATAGCGTTCCACCGCCGCGGGTACCATGCCGCGGATGGGCAGGCCCCGGCGCACGCGGTCCCGGATTTCCGTCGACGAGACCGCCGTTTCCGGCACGTCGGCGCAGACGATGCGCTCCCGCACCCAGTTCCCGAATTGCTGCTCCAGCAGATGCATCCCTTCCCGGGGCCCGTAACCGGGCCGGGCGGCCACTACGAAGCGGACCAGGCGGAGCAGGTCTTCGGCGCGGTACCACGTGCCGAGCTGTTCCAGGGAGTCCTCGCCGATGATCAGGGCGAGGTCGGCATCGGGCCGGCGGTCCTGCAGCAGCCGTACGAGGTCGTATGTGTAGGACAGGCCGCCCCGTTCGTATTCAATGCTGCTCGCCATAAAGTACGGATAGGGCGCCACGGCCAGGCGGACCATGGCCAGCCGGTCCTCCGGCGAGGCAAAACGGTGCCGGTACTGCTTGTGCGGCGGATTCAGGGCCGGCAGGAACAGGACCCGGTCGAATTCCAGCTGCTGCTGCACCGCGTCGGCAATGCGCAGGTGTCCTTCGTGAATCGGGTCATACGTGCCGCCCATGATGGCCAGACGTTCCATGCCCCTTCCTCCTTTGACGCGCCGCGGCCGGTCCGTGCGGCCAGGCTGCACCGCCGCCGGCGTACCGGTTCACGCTGTTTCAGGCGTATATAACATTATACCAACGGGCACCCTCATTTGTAAACAGGCGCCGGGGAAATCACAGGCGGGGTTCCGCGCTTCACCGCACGGCCCGCCAGAGCAGCCCCTCAATGGCCAGGAAGAGGAGCAGCAGGGCCAGCAGGAACAGGCCCCGGTCCTTTAAATCAAAAACGGTTTTAGGCCTTCCCAGAAATTCCGAGAAGGCCTGACAGAAATCCTTTATTTTTCGGACGGTGCCGCGGTTCCGCGGCGGACGGGACTCCGTCCCGCCGGAACCCGGCTGCGTCGTGCTGCACATTCTTTCCTGCGCCTCCCTTATTCATAGCGCAAGGCGTCGATGGGGTCGAGCAGGGCGGCCTTGCGGGCCGGATAGAGACCGAAGAACACGCCGATGCCGACGGAGAAGACGACGGAAATGATGACGATAGGCACGGAGACGACGGTCTTCCACCCGGCCACGGCACTGATGATGTAACTGGAGCCGACGCCGAGGACGACGCCCAGAATGCCGCCGATGACGCCGATGACCGCCGATTCAATCAGGAACTGGAGCAGGATATCGTGATATGTGGCACCCAGGGCTTTGCGGATGCCGATTTCCCGCGTCCGTTCCGTCACGGACACGAGCATGATGTTCATGATGCCGATGCCGCCGACCAGCAGGCTGATGGCGGCGATGCAGCCGAGCAGCATGGTGATCGTGTTGGCCGTGCTCATCATGGTGTCCATGAGGGCCGACAGGTTGCGGACCGTGAAATCGTCGTACTCGTCGTTCCGGATGCGGTGGCGGATGCGGAGCAGGTTCTCCACCTGGGCCTGCACGTCGTCCACCACATTCTCATTTTCCGCCTGGATGGTGATGCTGCGGATGTAGGTGATGCCCATGATACGGCGCTGGGCCGTCGTCAGGGGCACAATGACGATGTCGTCCTGGTCCTGCCCGTTGGCGGACTGGCCCTTTTCCTCCAGCACACCGACCACCTTGAAGGGGGCCGAATTGATACGGATCATCTTGCCGACGGGATTGCCTTCGGGGAACAGGTTCTCCACGATGGTCTGGCCGATGACGCAGTTCCGTTCGGAGCTGCTCATGTCGCGGTCGTTGATGTTGCGTCCTTCCGCCACGGTGTAGTCGCGGATGTCGAGGATGTTGGGCGTCGTGCCCAGGACCTGGGAATACCAGTTCTGGTTGCCCACGACCATCTGGTACGTGGACTGCACCATGGGCGCCACGTACTTGATGCCCGTGACGTTCTTCTCGATGGCCTTGGCGTCGTCGTTCGTGAGGCGCGCGCCCGAACCGGACTGGATGCGGGCCCCCGTCGCCGTACGGCCGCCGGACATGACGATCAGCAGGTTGCTGCCGAGGCGGGAAATGTTGTCCTTGATCTGTTCTTTTACGCCGAAGCCCAGACTGACCATGGCGATGACGGCGCCGACACCGATGATGATGCCCAGCAGGGTCAGCAGGGTGCGCAGCTTGTTGCCGATCATGCCGTCAATGGCCATCTTGATCGACTCATTGAACATAATCCTGTACCAGCCTTTCGTCGCTGTTCAAGTGCCCGTCGCGCATGACGAGGATGCGTTTCGTCTGACGGCCGATGTCCGGTTCGTGGGTGACCATGACCAGGGTACGGCCCTCCGCGTTCAGGGACTTGAAGATATCCATGATTTCATAACTCGATTTGGTGTCCAGGTTGCCCGTCGGCTCGTCCGCCATGACGATGGCCGGGTCGTTGATGAGGGCCCGGGCAATGGCCACGCGCTGCCGCTGGCCGCCGGACATCTCCATGGGCTTGTGGTCCAGGCGGTCGCCCAGTCCCACGCTTTCCAGGGCCTTGCGGGCCCGTTCCATGCGTTCCTCTTCCGGCACGCCGGCATAGACGAGGGGCAGGGCCACGTTTTCCTGTGCCGTCAGTTTCGACAGCAGGTTGAAGTTCTGGAACACGAAACCGATCTTCTTATTGCGCGTCCTGGCGAGTTCGTCGTCGCTGAGGCTGGCGACTTCGCGCCCGTCCAGATGATACTCGCCGCTCGTGGGCCGGTCCAGGCAGCCCAGGATGTTCATCATCGTCGACTTGCCACTGCCCGAAGGGCCCATGATGGCGACGAAGTCCCCTTCCTCCACGCTGAAATTCACGTGGTCCAGGGCGTTGAGGACGGTATCGCCCATGACGAAGGTCTTGACGATGTCTTTCAATACGATTACGTCCGCCACGGTGCCTTCCCCCTTTTACATCGGATGACCGCCAGGGCCGCCCGTATTGGTCTGTTTCGACGTCAGCTGTTTCACGACCAGTTTGTCGCCTTCCTTCAGGCCGTCCGCCGTGACTTCGACATTCTCGTCCCCGGACAGGCCGAGCGTGACGCTGACCTTGGTCTCCTTCTTCGTGGCTGCATCGTACTTTTTCACGTACGGTTCGCCGCCGTCATAGAAGATGCAGTTCAGCGGGACGTTCAGGACATCTTCCTTCTGGCTGATGATGATGTTCGAACGGGCCGTCATGGTCGGGAACAGTTTGCCCTGCGAGTTGGCCACGTCGATGTAGACCTTGTAGTACACCACGTTGTTCGTCGTCGTGGCACTGCGCGAAATCAGGCGCACCGTACCCGTGAAGGTTTCGTCGGCAAAGGAGTCGACGGTGAATTCCACCTTCTGCCCGACGCTCACCTGTCCCACGTCGGATTCGTCGACCATGGCCTCAATCTGCATGTTGTCCAGGTTGGCGATGGACATGATGACCTGCGGCGTGCTGATACCGGAGCTGATGGTCTGGCCGACCGGCGTCGGTTTGCCGATGACATAGCCGTCGATCGGCGAATAGATGTTGGTATCGTTCGTGTTGGCCACCGCCGCGTCGTAAGCGGCCTTGGCGACCTTGTAGTTCATGAGGGCCGTGTCATAGGTCTGCTGCGAAATGGCGCCGCGGTTCAGCATCTCCTGGTCGCGGTTGAGCGTCAGCAGGCTGTCATCCATCTGTGCCTTTTTCTGCAGTTCCGTCTGTTTCAGCGAAGTCTCGTCCAGCTTGACGAGGAGCTGCCCCGCTGTGACATGGTCGTTTTCCGCTACATTGACCTGCACGATACGGCCGGTGATTTTGGAGCTGATGTCGACATTGTCGACGGCACTCAGGCTGCCTGTGGCCGAAACGGTCTTGCGCAGTTCGCCGTACTGCACGGCGGCGGTTTTGACCGTCTTCGTCCCGTCCTCCTGTTTCGCCTTGTAGTACCGGTAGCCGCCGAAGCAGCCCGCCGCCACCACCAGTAACAGGATCAGCAGGAGCAGATGGTCCTTGATGAATTTCATATCTCCGTTACCCCCTGTTTGCAAGGTCCTGCTCCGGTCACACAAGATGCCGCAGCCCCATCTGCCCGGAAACGCTCCGGAAAAGGCCGCGGCACGACCGGCAGAACCGGTATACCTTTTGTATATAGCGCATTGTAGCAAGGATTTATGGCATTTCTATGACCGTACTATGGCATTTTGCGTGCAATCCGGTCACTCAGGCCTGCTTCAGGAAGCGTTCCTGCAGCTTATTCCGCATGGCGTCGCGGAGACCGATGACGTTCTGCAGGTAACCCAGGGGACTGCCGCCGAGGCGGATCATTTCCTCGCGGGCTGCTTCCAGGTAGGACGCGTCGGCCAGATACAGGGCCCGCACCACTTCGTGGGTCCGGGGATCCTGGTGCTGCGGCGGCAGCCGGTGCAGGCGCCGTTCCATGTTTTCCTTCACGCGCCGGTTCGTCATCATGTAGTCCAGGGCGACGGTGTTCCACGGCACGCCCAGCGCCGTCAGGACGAGGGCCGTCAGGATGCCCGTGCGGTCCTTGCCGCCGTTGCAGTGGTAGAGGACGGAGCCCGCCGTGTGCGTGAGCAGGATGTCGAAAAAGCGCCGGATGGTGCTCTGGGACTGCTCGCTGGAAATGAGTTTGCGGTACACGTCGGTCATGTACTTCCCCGCGGAATAACCGGGCCGCCCCGTCTGTTCGACGAGGGCGTCCAGGATACCTTGTTTATCGCTCTCCGTGCCATTCAGGCCGGAAAACCCAAGCTGGCCCTCGTTCAGCATGGGCAGCCGGTAATATTCGACAATGCCCCACTGGGGGTCGGGATTCTGTTCCGATTCGAGGGCGCTGCGCAGATCCACGATGGTGCGCACGCGGCATGTCCCCAGCAGGACCGTCGCGTCTTCCACCGTCACCTGGGTGAGGCGGCCGCTGCGGATCAGCCGGTGCGGTTTGATGATGCGCCTGTCTTCCGTTTCCGTACCGCCCAGGTCGCGCGTGTTGGCCTGTCTTTCCAGTTCGATGTCGATCATGACCGCACCTGCCCGTCCCCGCTGATGAGGTACTTGTAGGTCGTCAGTTCGGGCAGGGCCATGGGTCCGCGGGCATGCAGCTTCTGCGTGCTGATGCCGATTTCGGCCCCGAACCCGAACTGGAAGCCGTCCGTGAAGCGCGTCGAGGCGTTCACATAGACGCAGGCCGCGTCCACCGCCTGCTGGAAGCGGCGGGCGGCCGCGTAGTCTTCCGTCACGATGCATTCGCTGTGTTTCGTGCCGTATCTGGCGATGTGTTCCAGCGCCTCGTCCAGGCCGTCCACCACTTTGACGGAGAGACGCAGGTCGTTATATTCCGTGGCCCAGTCTTCATCCGTGGCAGGCTGCACCTTGCCGCAGACGCCCTGCACCGTTTCGTCGCCGATGACCGTGACGCCGTGTTCCTGCAGCGTCCTGACGATGCGGGGCAGGAAGGCGTCCGCCACAGCGCGGTGTACGAGCAGCGTTTCCATGGCGTTGCACGTGGAAGGCCGCTGAGTCTTGGCGTTGACGATGATCCGCTCGGCCATGCCGAAGTCGGCGCCGGCATCCACGAAGGTGTGGCACACGCCGGCACCGGTCTGGATGACGGGTACCGTGGCACTGGCCATGACGGCGTTGATGAGGCGGGCGCTGCCGCGGGGAATCACGACGTCCACCAGCCCGTTGAGCTGCACCAGTTCCGTGACGGCCGCATGGTCCGTACTCGTAATGAACTGCACGCTGCCGGCCGGAATACCGCCCTGTTCCGCCGCCTCCCGCAGTACGCGGGCGATTTCCGTATTGGAATGGATGGCTTCACTGCCGCCTTTGAGGAGGACGGCATTGCCGGATTTCAGACAAAGGCCGATGGCGTCGGCCGTCACGTTGGGCCGCGCTTCGTACACGATGCCGATGACGCCCAGGGGGACGCGGATCTTCGTCACGGTCAGGCCGTTCGGCAGCGTGCCGCCCCCCAGAATGGTGCCCACCGGATCGGGCAGGGCCGCGACCTGGCGCAGTCCTTCCGCCATGCCGGCCAGCCGGTCCTGCGTCAGCAGCAGGCGGTCCAGCATGGACTCTTTCATGTGTCCGGCCTTGCCGGCCTCTATATCGCCGGCATTTGCTGCCAGAATCGTTTCCGCATGGTCCAGCAGCGCATCCGCCATGGTCAGGAGCGCCGCGTTCTTAGCCGCCGTGGACAGGGTCGCAAGCCGCCGTTCGGCCAACCCCGCTGCCCGGGCCTGTTCCTTGATGCTCATAATGATCCTTCTTTCCAATATGGTTTCGTTCCCTATCCGCTTCACAGTACGACCAGGTCATCGCGGTGGATGACTTCGTCGCAGATTTTGCTGCCCAGAATCTGTTCAATCAGGGCGGAGCGGACGCCCTTGATCTTGTCGAGCTCGTCCGACGAATAATGGGTCAGTCCGCGGGCCAGTTCCTTGCCGGCCTGGTTCCGCACGCTGACGGTGTTGCCGGCCTCAAAAGTGCCTTCCACCCGCAGGATGCCCGCCGGCAGGATGCTGCAGCTGCCTTCGCGCTGCAAGGCCTGGACGCACCCGTCGTCCACAACGAGGCTGCCCGCACAGCCGGCGCCGAAGGCAAGCCAGCGCTTGCGGACCTGCAGCCGGTTTTCCCGGGAGAGGAACAAGGTCCCCAGCTCCTCGCCCTGGAGGACGCGCGTAATGACGTTCGGTTCCGAACCCGAGGCGATGATGAGGCTGATGCCCGAGCTGACGGCCTGTTTGGCCGCCTGGATCTTCGTCATCATCCCGCCTGTGCCGCGGGCGGATCCGGCCTCGCCGGCCGCCGCCTCGATGGCCGGCGTGATTTCCGTGACGGTGTGTACCAGCCTGGCTTCGGGATGGGTGGCGGGGTTCGCCGTGTAATAGCCGTCGATATCGGACAAAATGATGATGAGGTCCGCGTCGGCCAGCCCGCCGACCAGGGCGGACATGTTGTCGTTGTCGCCAATCTTCAGGTCATCCAGGGCCACCGTGTCGTTCTCGTTCACAATGGGGATGACGCCCATGCGGAGCAGTTCCATGAAGGTGTTCCGCGAATTGATGTAGTGATGGCGGTCGCGCATCTCCATGCGGGTCAGCAGCACCTGGGCCACCGTCGTGCCGTATTCGGCGAACAGCTTCTCATAGGTGTTCATGAGGATGCCCTGCCCCACGGCCGCCACCGCCTGTTTGCCCGGAATGGTCCGGGGCTTTTCCGGCAGATGCAGCCGGTCCGTGCCAACGGCGACGGCGCCGCTCGTGACGAGGATGATTTCCCGGCCCTGGTTGTGCAGGTCGCTCAGCTCCCGCGCCAGATGGTCGATGCGTGTGAAATTGCGGCTGTAGTTCGCATACGTGATGGTGCTGGTGCCGACCTTCACGACGATGCGCTTCGCCTGTCTGATATCTTCCCGGTTCCGGATGATCATGATTTCACCACTGCCTTTTTTCAGGGGACGCGCCTTAGCGGCGGTCGCTCCATTTACTCTTCTTGTAGACGAAGACCATGTCGCGGATGCGCACCTTGTCGCCTTCCTGGACACCGGCCTCCACGAGGGCCTCCTCGATCTTCAGCCGTTTCCAGATGAGCTGGAAGCGGTACTGCGCTTCGTCGTTGTCGAAGTTCGTCATGGCGACGAGGCGCTCGATGTTTTTCCCTTTGACTTCGTAGTCGGCCTCTTCGGCGCCCTGGACGATTTCGAAATCATCCGGGTCGCCCCCATCCACCGTGCCGATCTCCTCTTCCGGCTCCGGCACATAGTGCCGGGCCATTTCCCAGGCTTTCCACATGAGTTCCTTCAGGCCCTCGCCAGTGGCGGCGGAAACCTTCCTGACCTCATAGCCCTTCTTCCCGGCGTATTCCTTCAGGCGCTCGAAATTTTCCGCCGCGCCGGGCAGGTCCATCTTATTGGCCACCACAAGCTGCGGGCGTTTGGCCAGTTTAAGGCTGTACGCCGCCAGTTCGTGATTGATCTTGTCAAAGTCTTCCAGCGGATCGCGTCCTTCGCAGCCCGAAACGTCCACCACGTGGAGCAGCACCTTCGTACGCTCGATGTGGCGCAGGAAGTCGTGCCCCAGGCCGACGCCTTCGGAGGCCCCTTCAATAAGGCCCGGGATGTCGGCGAGGACGAAGCTGGCCTCGTCCGTCAGGCGCACGACGCCCAGAACCGGCGTCAGGGTCGTGAAATGGTAGGCCGCGATTTCCGGCTTGGCCGCGCTGACCCGCGAGATGATGCTCGATTTGCCGACGCTGGGATACCCCACCAGGCCGACATCGGCAATGAGCTTCAGCTCCAGGCGGTACCAGCCCTGCGTACCCGGCTCGCCCTTTTCGGCGAATGTCGGCGTGCGCTTCGTCGGCGTAGCGTAGCAGGCGTTCCCCTTGCCGCCACGGCCGCCTCTGGCCGCCACGAATTCCTGTCCCGCCTCCGTCAGGTCCGCCACGGCGATGCCCGTCGCGTCGTCCCGCACAACCGTACCCATGGGTACCTTGACGATGACATCCTGGCCGCGGGCGCCGGTCATATTGTTCGTACCGCCCGGCTGCCCCTTCGGGGCCACGAATTTGCGTTTATAACGGAAATCCACCAGCGTGTTCAGGTTGGTGTCCGCCCGCAAGATGACGCTCCCGCCATGGCCGCCGTTGCCGCCGTTCGGGCCGCCCTTGTCGACGAACTTCTCGCGGCGGAAGCTGGACATGCCGTCGCCGCCTTTGCCTGCTTCGCAGTAGATGCGTGCTTTATCGAAAAACATGATGACTCCTTCCCCCGTACAAGGTGACGATGTAGATGCGGAAATGACTTTTTCGTTAATTAGTTCATTATATCATATTTATAGGAAAACAAAAACACGCCCTGCCGGATGACCTGTCCGAAAAGGCGTGTCTGTATGCGTTTCAGTCAGTGCAGGCAGCAGGCCGGGCCGTCCTCCGCGACGGCGGAAGCTTCGCGGACCGGGCCGTCCGTGTCCCCGGGATCCTGCGTTTTGACGGGGATGCGGAGCCCGTTGTCAAGCACCATGGCCCCGCCGTCGTCCGGCAGTGCGATATGGTCCGGATTGACCAGGAAGCGGCGGTTGCCCTTGCGGTACCGCTGCCACTTGAGTTCGTATTCCAGCTGTTCCAGGCTGCCGCGCGTCACGATGCTTTCCTGCGCTTTGTGGATGACGAGGTAGTTCTTATCCTTCCAGCAGCAGCGGATATCCCGTTTGCGGATGCGGAACTGCCTGTCTTTGTCCTGCACATAGAGGAATTCCCGGTCGGTCGCCCGGGGAAGGGTTTGCGGCACGTTCCGCCGGTTTTGAAAGGTTATATACGGGTGTTCTTCCAGCAGGCGCCGCAGCTGCGGCCCCGCCGAGCCCGATTCCGTGCTGAAGTGGACCATAATCACCCTTATATAGTCCTTCAACTGCCCCAGCAGTTTCTCGTCGTCCACCATACTGTCTTCCGCAATACGGAAGACCGACGGTTCTAACACGGCCATATCCAGGGCTTCGTCACGGCTGTCGTTTTTCTCTGTGTTTTCCGCAGCACGACGTACGTGTTCCAACAGTTTCCATCCGGAGCGGAACCGGACGAAACAGATGTGGGCCCCGAACATGTTCCGCAGCTCCCGCATAAATCCCCTGGTTTCTTTCGCCAAATCGCCGTTAGCCGTACAGACAGCAATTCGATACACCTGCTCAGTCCTCCTTCGCCGCCTGCCGACCGGCAAGGGCGCCTGTCAAATTTGCCTCCGCCGCCCGGAAGCGGTCCCCTCCGTCGCCAGTCCCCATCAGCGCAGGCATGCCTACATTATATCACAGGGAATTTAATTTGAAAATATAGAAATGATTGAAATATCAGATTATTTTACAATTGACAAAAAAACCTTCAAGATCGCTCCTGAAGGTTGATTTTTAGAATGGCGGAGTGGCCGAGATTCGAACTCGGGCGAGCCTTGCGACCCCTAACGATTTAGCAAACCGTCCTCTTCAGCCAGCTTGAGTACCACTCCATATGGAATCACAAATCGTTACCTGCTTATTATAGCCTATTTCGGTGCCGGTTGCAAGTCCTTTTTGCGGGACAAGGCGGACCCGGATCTTGGTTGTCAAGACATATGTTACACACCAGAATTTGAGAAATACTCTGTTACA